>Ga0208373_1000043_pt1 | contig 271961 bp, 308 predicted proteins | sample RifOxyC2_FD_184036 | JGI IMG/M metagenome (GOLD analysis project Ga0208373, IMG submission 184036) | Soil microbial communities from Rifle, Colorado - Rifle Oxygen_injection C2 (SPAdes) | ecosystem: Environmental > Terrestrial > Deep subsurface > Rock core/Sediment | place: Rifle, Colorado...
AAAAATCAGGATATGATTTAATTAAAGGAACCAGTAATGGATATTACGGCATTACAATTTTCTTATTCTTAATACTAGTAACATTATCACAAATGCATAAACCAGAAAAATACAAAAAAATAATTATTCATTCAGGAATATTTATTGGAACAATAATAGCAGTTTATTTCCTTTACATCCAGCAATTTGTTCTTCAGGAATATTGCAAATATTGCATAGTAATTGATTTTAGTTTATTAATAGCATTTATCATCGCAATATTTACTTGGAAAAATTAAATCTATAAAAACAAAAAGTTTGATTTTTTATTAATTTATTGGGAGTTCAAATATTATTTAAGGGCGAAATTATTGAACAGGGAGTAAATAAATTTATTAATAACAGCTTTTCAATGATTGAGTAGGGTCTTTTTGCTTTAGCAAAAATTTATAGTGGGAATCTCAAAAATCAAAAAAAGAATTAAAACAAAATATTAAATAATTAGAATTCTAAAGAAATATCATGAAACAAAAAATTCTTTCACAGGGTGCAGAAGCAAAAATAGTTTTAAACGAAAATAAAATAATAAAAAAAAGAATAAAAAAATCTTATAGGATTCCACAGCTAGATGAAAAAATAAGAAAATTAAGAACACGTTCTGAAACAAAATTATTAGAAAAAGCATCCAAAGTAATAAACGCACCAAAAATAATCAAATCAAATGAAAATACAAAAGAAATTGAAATGGAATTTATTAACGGAAAAAGACTTTCGGAAAATTTAAATAAACTTTCATTACAAGAACAAAAAGATATTGCAAAAAAAATCGGAGAAAATATCACCAAAATCCACGATGAACATATAATTCACGGAGACTTAACAACAAGCAACATGATTTTGTTAAAAGACAGATTATTCTTTATCGACTTTGGATTAGGATACATCAGCCAAAAATATGAAGACAAAGCAGTAGATTTACATTTATTAAAACAAGCACTCATTGCAAAACATTACAAAAACGCAGAAATATTATTTAATGAAATTTTGAAAAGCTACACAAAATCAAAAGATTCAAAGTTAGTTCTTGAACAATTAAAAAAAGTAGAAAAACGAGGACGATATAAGAATTAAAAAAATGGAATCTTTAAAATATAAAAATGCAACATTAATAAATAACAAGCATCCTAAAAAACCCGCAAATGTTGAGATAATCAATCACGTATATAGTCATCCAATAGTCTCAGATAATGTATTTTTAATAGATCAAAACATAATATGTTTGCCAAATGTATGTTCATTAAATGGAGTTTTTATTCAAAATCCAAAGATACAACAACAAATATACCTAGATGAATTATTTGATTGCATAGCATTAGGAATCATTGGAAAACAACAAAAAGAAACATACCTTTTTGGAGCACATATTTATATCTCAATATTAGAAGATCAACTTGCAAATATTTTTAATCAATTTAAAAAAAAGGAAATAATTCCGGAAAAGATATTTTATTCTCCAAGATTTGATAGCGAAGATAAAGAATTAGGTAAAGATTATCTGGAAAAACAATTAAATAAACCAATACAGCAAATTACAAGGCATAATAACACAGAAAGTTTATGTAAATTAAGTCTTGAAAAAATAATTCTTAACGATAAGATTAGATCTTGGGAATAATTATTTTTCTTAAGTTTAAAAATGCCACAATAGCAATGATTAGAGGGGGTTTAAAAAATTGTTTTTTAATAATTAAGATTTAACAGCTAAAAGGCAAATCATTATTTTAATAATGATTTGGGGAGAGTGGGGCATTAAGTTCAAACAAAGAAATTCAGGGGAATCGTTAAATCTTAAAAACAATTTTTTAACAAGGGAACAAGGGCATCTTGTATAGCCCTGCCAGGTGCTAAAAAATTTCACAGAAATTTTTGGCAACTTCAACTCCATTGGAGATTGAAGTATTCGAACCGGGAAAAAATATCTTTGAATTTAACCACTTAGAATCCAAGGATTCAATCATTTCATAAAATGAAATGATATAGCCCTGCCCGGATTCGAACCGGGGTCACTGGCTTCAAAGGCCAGCATACTTGACCGCTGTACTACAGGGCTATAAAAAATAACAGTTACTTTAATTTATAAGACTTTTTATTACTAATTTTAAGAAATAATTTAAAATTTTCAAATATAAATAAAAATACAATAATCTTTAAAAATAAATAATTCAATAAAAGTTTCATGTGGAGAATAATCCAAAGATTTGCAGATGAAGATGTAACAATAGACGAAAACAAAAATGTAAGACCAAAAAAAATCCAAGGAATCCAAAACTTAATCTTTAAAGAACATCAACTAAAATATTGTAAATGTACAGATCTAAAAGGAGAAAAACAAGAGTATTGGTGTGGACAAGCAGAATTTGAATGTTCAAGGGGTTTAGAAGAAATCACAGATCAAAGAAGATTACATTCACAAACATTTTTATGTAAACAATCAGGATATCACATAACAATTTTAAAAAACACTCCGTCTGAAAACCTCAAGCATACAAATGAATATATGGGAAATCTAGAAATATTTAAAGATTAAATTTTAACAGATTATAAAGGAGGAGAGCTCAATAATTCAGTATAAAAAATCTCCCGATTAATCTCTTGCCTAGGAGGAGACAACTTCATCAAAAAATCCTTAATACTAAACGGTCTATATTTTTCACCAATTAATGTTGCAGCCAATTTATAAAATTCCTTGCTCCCCGCAGAATTCGGTTTATAATCAACATACGAAGTAAAATTAGATAAAGACTTCATAAAATCAATATCATTAGGAATCACAGCCAAAATCGGAACCTCAGAAGTATTCTCAATATCATTAAAAGTTAATTCAAAATTTTTATTATGCACTTTATTAAGAATTAATCCAACAATCGGAACATCCCTTTGCTTAGCCAATTTAATAGCTTTCAAGGTTGTACTAAGCGTAGGATGATCAGGGGTTGCAACAACTAAAATCTCATCAGAAGCAAGCATTGCTGCCAAAGTTTCTTCATTTAACGACGGAGAAGAATCAATAATAATAATATCATATTTACTCTTTAAATAACCAATATAATTTTTCAATTTTAATGGATCAATCTGAATATTTTGATAAATTGAAGACGGTAAAAGGTCCAAATTATTAACCCGATAAATAGCACTATTAATATGAGCCTTTCTCCTTAAAACATGATGAAGAGTAACATCAGGTTCAATAATATTCAAATGAAGACCCAAATTAGGAGCAGAAAAGTTAGCATCAATTAACAAAACCTTTTTTCCAAAACCCGCAAAAGCAGAGCCTAAAGAGATAGCAGTAGAAGTTTTTCCAACACCACCCTTCAAACTAATCACACCAATCGATTTACCCATCAAATATCTAAGTAAAAAACATTTAAAAAGCCTTTCAAAAAATGAACTCTGTTTAAAGTTTTTGATTTTACTATCATTTGGGAGTTCAAATATTCTTAAGGGCGGGTCTTCAAGCTTTAGCTTGAACTTGAAGTGGGAATTCAAAATCAAAAATACTTAATTCCAGAGTTTAAAAATGAAAAAATGAAGAGATAGGAAACTTTAAAAATAGAAATTGCAATCTAAACTTATGGTAACAAAGGAAACAAAAAAAATTTCACAGAAAGATTTTGAAAACAAAGTAATAGAATATGCTAAAACCGGTCTTACAAGTGAAAAAATCGGACAAAAATTAAGAAAAGAAGATATTCACCCAAACGATTTTGAAAAGAAAATCTCCCAAATTTTAAAAGAAAACAATTTATATGTAAACCCGGATTTAAAAAATGTTGAGGGAAAATTAAACAAAATAAAAACCCATTACGAAAAAAACAAAAAAGATAAAAGAGCTATGAGAGAAAAAGACAGAATATTTTCACAATTAAGAAAGATAAAATTATACTTTAAAGTCCCTTTAAAGTAATAAGGTTTTTTTAAAAAAGAAGAGGGATAAATTTATTTATTATAATTAAAACTAATTAGCTATTTTTAAATATGGAAAAAAAGAGAAATTCATTAGAAGAAGACATAAAAAAAAATGCTTTAAAATTTTTAGAAATATCAAAAGATAAAGAAATTTTAATAATAAGTCATTTTGATACTGACGGCATTAGTTCTGCAACAATAATAATAAAATCATTAAAAAAATTAGACAAAAAATTCTCAGTAAAAATAATCAAAAGTTTAGACGAACAATTCATCCAGGAATTACCAAAAGATAAAATAATAATATTCCTCGATTTGGCATCAGGAAGTTTACATCATATTCAAAACTCAAATTTAAAAAATGTTTTTATCATTGACCATCATGAAATTTCAGAAGAAATTCCCGAGGACATAAATATTATAAATCCGGAATTAAATAAAAAAGAAAAAATCAGTGCATCAGTATTAACATATTTTTTTTGTAAAGAACTGGACCAAAGCAATAAAGAATATGCCAAAATCGCAATTTTAGGAATGATTGGCGACTCATTAGAGAACAAAATAAATGAATTAAACGATAAAATTTCTAACAATGGAGATATCCAAAAAATTAGAGGACCTTTAATATACCCATCAACAAGACCATTAAATAGAACCTTAGAATATTCCTCAAATCCATATCTCCCCGGGATTACAGGAAATATCAAAGGAGTTCTTGAATTATTAAGAGAAATTGGATTAAACCCCGAAGAAGGAAAATACAAAAGCTTAATAGAATTAAACGAAGAAGAAATGGAAAAATTAATTGCCACAATAATTCTTAAATGCCCAAAATCAAAAGAAGATATAATCGGAGACATATTTTTATTAAAAATATCCAATAGGTTAGAAGACGCAAGGGAATTAAGTGCAATGATTAATGCTTGCTCAAAATTTGGAGAAAGCGGAACAGCAATTCAAACATGCATGGGAATCGCACAAGCAAAGAAAAAAGCAGAAGCAATACATGTAAGGTATAAACAATTAATTCTTTCAGGAATCAAATATGCAGAAAATGCAGAAAAAATCACCGGAAAAGGATTTGTAATAATAAATGCAAAAGAAGAAATAAAAGACACAATGGCAGGAACAATTACAAGCATACTCTCTCATTCAAGACTTTATGAAGAAGGAACAATTATAACAATTTTAGCACATTATGAGGATAAAATAAAAATTTCATGCAGAGTCGTCGGAAAAAACGGAAGAAACGTCAGGGAAATATTAAATAACATCATCACAGTAATCGGCGGAGAAACCGGCGGACATTATAATGCCGCAGGTGCAACAATTTCACAGGATAAAGAAGAAGAATTTCTTAAAATTCTTAAAAAAAATTTAGAAATTGAAGTAATTAAAATTCAATAAAAATTTCTTATTCGAAAGGGTTAAATAATTCTTTTAACATATTCAAATTATGAAAAAAATTACAAATTTTGCAATTAATTATGATGAAGATACAAAACAACAATTTACTTCTTGTTATAATGAAAAATTTGTCTTATCAGCTTCGCTAATGCCTGATGCCCACTCAGGTTATGTAGCACCAATTGGAAGTGTGCTAATCACAAAAGATTTTATTGTACCTTCATGGATAGGATATGACATTGGATGCGGAATGATAGCAATAAAAATTGGAGGAAAAGAATTATCTAAAGACATTCAAAAAGATGCAGAAAAAATTTACGAAATAATTAATAACAAAATACCAATGGGAAAAGGAAACTATAATAATGAAAAAAATATTTCACTAAAAACAAAACAAGAATTTACAAAATTACTCGAAAGATTCAAAACAAAAGATTATAATAAGGAAGATTATAACTATATCTCTTCGGAATTTTCAATAAAAAATTTAGGAAGCCTGGGCTCCGGAAATCATTTTATAGAATTATCTTTACATCAGGAACAATTATGGTTAATAATTCATAGCGGATCAAGAAAAATCGGGCATACTTTAGCAGAAAAATATATGAAACTCTCCCAGAAGATAAATAAAGGACAAGGAGATTTTGAAAAAACATTTGCATTTAATGTTTCATCAAAAGAAGGCAAAAATTATATCAAGATTCTAAATTTTTGTTTAGATTATGCTTTATTAAATAGACTTGAAATTGCTTATCAAATTCATTTAGAACTGGAAAATTTTTATAATAAAAAAATAAAATTTACTCTTTGGACAAATAAAAATCATAATCATGCAATTATCGGCAAAAACATAATTCACAGAAAAGGTGCAACACCCGCAGAAAAAGGAGAAAGAGGTGTAATACCAGGTAATATGAAAGACGGTTCATTTTTAGTAGAAGGAAAAGGAAATCCAGAATTTCTCATGAGTTCATCACATGGAGCAGGAAGAAAATTAAGCCGAACAGAGGCAAGAAAAAAAATTAATTTAGAAGAATTCAAAAAAACAATGAAAGGAATTCATGCAACAGTAAATCAACACACAATTGAAGAAGCACCACAAGCATATAAAGATATTTTTAAAGTAATGGAAGCACAAAAAAAATCAATAAAAATAATTGCACATTTAAAACCAATCATTAATTGGAAAGGATAAAATTAAAATTATTCAGACGACTTTTTATATCAAATTTTGATTTATTTTTGAGATAAAATGCTACAATTTTATTTCGCCGTGTAGCAGCGTTACATAAGAAATCAAATTGTTGATTTTAGCCAAAAAGAAACAAAATTTCCTTTCCATAAGCTTTAAAACTAAAGCCAACACAATAATAATATGGAACTAGAAACTGGCGATAATATCATGTGTACAGTAGACAGGATTGTCGGGACAATTGTATTTGTAAAAATCGACGGAACAAACAAAGAAGGAAGCATTACATTCAGTGAAATTTCTCCGGGAAGAATCAGAAATATAAGAGACTTCGTAACCCCAAAGAAAAAAATCATCTGTAAAGTTTTAAAACTTTCAGGAGACCACATTGGTTTATCCTTAAGAAGAGTAACCCCAAAAGAACAAAAAGAAATAAGAGAACAATATCAACAAGAACAAAGTTATAAAAATATTTTAAAAAGAATTATCGGAGAAAAAGGACAGGAAATAATTGATGAAATCTCAAAACAAGAAAGAATTTATGATTTTTTTGAGGAAGCAAAACAAGATCCTTCAAAATTAGAAAAATTAATCGGTGCTGAATCAACACAAAAAGTTATTGAAATATTAAAAAGCCATAAACAAAAAGAAGTAGCAATCAAAAAAGAAATCAAATTAACAACAACAAATCCAAAAGGATTAACAATTATCAAAAAATTACTGGACAGAGAAGATGCAGAAATAAAATATATCTCGGCAGGAAGATACACAATAAAAACATCTGCAAACAATTTAAAAGATGCAGATAAAAAACAAAAAGAAATTCAGGAAGAAATAGAAAAAGAAACAAAAAAACAAGGAATAGAATTTCAGATTAAATAAGTCATAAACCTTAAATACTAAAAAAGGCATATAAAAATATGAATAACCAGGATTTAGACAGATTTGATGTAAAACTTATAGGAATAATATTTAATCCGCAAAAAAGATTAATTATGCTTATAAAAAGAAAAACTAAAGATGCTTATACTTTTCTCGACGGACCTTTGACATACAAAGATGAATTAGATGTTAAATTAAAAACATATTCAAAAGAAAAAACAGGTTATAATATAAAAAATCTTGGAGCAGTTTATGCAAGAAACTGCCTTGAAAAAGAAAATCGATTGCATCTTTATTTTTTATGCGAAATTGCAAGTGGTAAAGAAAATAAAGCACAAGATATTGAAGAAATAAAATGGGTAAAACCAAGTCAGGTTGAAAAATATTTAAAAGAAAAACTTCCGCCAAGATTAAAAGAATATATTATTAATCTTGAATAATTCTCATTAAAAAGTTTTTTAAAGACAAACATCACTTAAATTAGATGAACAAAAAAGAAATATTTTCACAAATTGAGAAAATTTATAATTCACGTAAAAACAAACCAACATTACAAGAATTAGACACGATTATTAAATTATGTAACTTAGGTCTTAAAGAAACAATTGATGAAGAAATAATCTTTGAACGAGGATTTGCATTTAAAAAAAAAGGAAATTTAGAATCTGCATTAAGAGATTTAAAAAATGTAATAAATTTAGATCCCAATGCATCAATAAATCATGAAATGGGTGAAATATATCATCAACAAAAAGAATACGAAAAAGCTTTAGAATTTTATAAAAAAGAATTAGAATATAATCCTGAATCATCAGTAACTTATTTTCAAATTGGAGAAATTTATGCGGCTCAAAAAAATTTTGAAAAAAGCCTTAAATATTTAGAGATGGCAATTTTACTAGCACCAAATCAAATAGAACCATACATTTCAAGGTCCTCAATTTTATATTATGAATTTAATAAAAAGGAAGAATCATTAAATGATATAAACGCTATTCTAAGAATAGACCCAACAAACTTAACTTATCAAATAAGTAAAGCATGTTTATTACTAGAATTAGGGAAACAAAAAGAAGGTGCACTTGAAACAAAAAAAATAATACAAGAAAATCCAGAACAAATAATTGAAATTTTTTTTGGGCAATTTAATAAACAATAAAATGAAACTAAAAAAATTAAAAATTTTTAAGATTTCATTTTTACGAAAAAATCAGGAAAAAAAATGAAACTAAAAAAATGCGATAATTGTAATGAATACACATTGCAAGAAAATTGTCCAAAATGCAAAAAAACATCAAAAGATGCTCATTATAAATTCATAAAAATTAAAGATGCTCCAAAAAATGCAGATATCAGTAAGATTAGAAGAGATTAAACCTAATTCTTCTTTACAACTTTGAATTTTAAAAACTTCTTTCTTCCAAATCATATATTTATTTCTATCTTTTCAACTCCTCTCATCTTCCAAAATCCAATAATTTTGAATTATTTTTGAGGAAAAATGCTATGATTTTATTTCGCCGCATAGCAGCGTTATGTAAGAAATCAAATCGTAGATTTTAACCAAAAAGAAACAAAATTACAATTCCGCAACACCATATTCACCATCATATCCAGGCTTCACCTTAATCTTTCCCAGACGATTCTTAATAATCAATCGAGCTAACTTATCATCAATTTTTTTCAACAAATCATCTAAAGAAACATTCAACAAAATATTAAACTCATTTCCAAAATCTTTAATTAACTCATTATAAATAACCCAAACTTTATTACTCTCCATATTACTTGCACCTATGGATAAAGCAATAATTTCATGCAACGGCAAAAGCGTAAAATATTTTTTCTTATTCGCATAATTAATAGTTTTATCTTCTAATTCCAAAACTCGATTTTCAACCCCAATAATTAAAGGCTTCTTGCAAACAGGACAAAGATTATTCAATTTCTTGCTTTTATCCGGACCACAAGAAAATTTACAATTTCGGTGACCATCCCAATGATACTTTCCATACGCAGGATCAGTCTCAACAGTCCCTAAAAAATTATTCTCTTTAATCTGCCTAATAAGTTCACTATATGAATCGCATTTTTTAAAAATCGTCGCCTCACGACCCAATCTAAACGGCCAAAAACTATGAGCATCTGAAAAACTAACAATAGATTTGTCTTTCAAATCCTTAATCCCCCAATTCATTTTTGGATCTGAAGACATTCCAGTCTCAATTGCATGAATATTATCAAACTCACTCCCAAACGCTTCCTTTAACGAATCAAACCCTGAATTACTGCCATATACCCCAAACCAAGGAGTCCAGCAATTATGAACAGATAAATTCTCGGTTAAATAAGAATTATCAGTATCAACTTCTAAATTATATACATCACCCTTATAATTTTTTTTATTTATTTTTATAATTGGTAAATAAACATAATCTTCATCAATCCATGCTTTTCTGCGATTTAATTTAGTTTTAAACATCTTAAACTCAGGCAAATTCAATAAATCTAAATTCTCTTTAAAAAAAGATAAAACATTAAAATGATATAAATCATTTTTAGCAATAATATTTCTCCCATTAATATGATTCTGCCTTAAGCTTCTTCGCTTATTAACACTATCAGATAAAATTACAGAAATTGAAGGCACAATTCCAATCTTCAAAAAAATTCTCTTAAACTGATTAAAAAGATTCTTTGAAACAGAATAACCCGCATCTCCCCTCCACCATCCAATAACAAGTTCCTTTAATTTTTCTGGGGGTAAAAAAATAAACCACTCCGGCAAAATTTTATTTTTAGCTATATAAGGTTTATCTAGATAAAACATTTTAAAAAATTCACTTAATAACTTGGAATAAACAAAAATCGAAACCCCTTTTGATTTCTCTTCTTTTAAGTTAATTTTAAAATAATCTCCAAAAATTTCCCTTAATAAATTTTTAACATCATTAATATAATATTTTTCATCTTCATTAAAAGTAAAAGCAATATAATCATTAGAACCATATCCTTCAGCAAGATAATAACCAACAAGTCTGCAAAAACTTTTTGAAATTTCAATCTTATTTTTAATAGGAACATTCTTAATAAAATCCTTCTCTTTTCTTGCTCGTAAATATCCCTTATTCAAATAACCTCTTGTAAAATTTGACAGCAGAATAAAATTCTTTTCTTTTACTTCTTTTTCCCTAGGATACAAAATTACATCGCCTTTCTCTAATTCCTTAATACATCTAAATTGAGGCTTATAATTTTCAAATTCTTTTGCCTTGCAACCTTTCTTTAGATAAGCACAACTTGGCTTACAAACAGTATGGGGAACATTTTTGCAATTCTTATAAGTTTTTATAGAATAAATTGGATGCTCAGGGGTAAAAAAAGTTCCAACTTTCATACAAGCTGGAACAACCTCAATAACCTGTCCTGAATAATTTCTTTGGTAAATATTTGTAACTTTTTTATATCTTGCCTTATGCGTTAAAACAAAATCGCCAATGGTTATATCTTTTATTTTTTTCAAACCCCCTTTTACATGAATCAATGAATTGGGTACCAAACAATGAGCAGGAATCACCTCAATATCTTTTGAAATTTTTTTCATTTCTTTAGTAAATTCTTCACAGGAAATTTTAAAGATTGGTCTACCATCATAATCACGCCTTCCCTTTGTATCCAAATAAGAATTAATCTTTTCAGCAATCTCTATTGAAGGAACCAATAAAACCAAATGAACTCTTCTTCCCCATTCCTGAGTATAAATTAAAGAAATCTCCCCTGTAATAATAAACGGAAAACCATCTTTAGAATAATAAAATCCTTTCCCATTATCTTTTAACTTTTCCTTTATTTCATTTATCCAAGTTGGATGAGTAAAGTCCCCGGTCCCAAGCAAATTCAAACCTTTAATTCTCGCCCATTTAACTAAATTCTCAGGAGTAATATTTTTACTGCAAGCCCTTGAAAACCTCGAATGAATATGCAAATCTGCAATTAACACTTCATCAAAATTTAATTCCATGATTAAAAACAAACAACAAACAATTAAAAAGTTATTGTTAAATAAACCACTAAATTTATAAATAATTATCATTACCAAATTAATACATGATAAGACTGAAAAAAGCAGAAAAAAAATTTATTAATAAAACACTTGATGCATTAATATATCGGCAAATTAAATCAATCCCTACAGAAGGATATTATTTTAGACAAAGAGTACAAGAAATAGAAAATTTAATGAAAAGCTCTTTTCCACAAGAATATGAACAACTTAAAGAATTATTTGCTAATGAATCAAAAAGATTATCTCAAGCATTAACTAATTCAGAAAGAACTTATTATAAAGAATCAATTCGTAATGAAGTTTACATAAGAGATGCAAGAATAGACAAAACCCCAAAAAGAATCTATCATGAAATTGCAAGAATTTTCCCCAGAGATTTCTAAAATTAATAAAAAAATTACTTTCCTTTCTTAGAAGAAGTTTTTCCTTTATTCCAGAAATAAACTCCACCGCCAATACAAGCTAAAACAATTAATACTGCTCCAACAATCATCCATAAGTTTGTCAAATCTTTTTTAATTTCACCAATATTTGTAGGTTCTTCAAAAGGAACAGATTCCTCTGCAACTTTTTCTTCTGTTTCTGTAACTGCTCCACCAGTAATAGGTGCAACAGCAACAACAGGAACTTTTTCATAAGTTGATTTTAAAGTCATATTAACTAAATTTAAAGTTCTATTAATACTATTGAGGGTAACAATAATATCATAATAATTGTCCCCGGTAAGTTCAAATTTACTTGATTCTCCAACAACCAACAAAGCTGTTTGCGGTGTACTTGAAAGAGTTATATTTGCTACTAACGGAGTTATGCTATTCAATAATACAAAATGATCTTGACTTGCTACAGTCACTTTAAATCTTGAACCAACTTTTAAATTTGCTGAATATCCGCTATTAAATTGTGTATCAGACAATGCTACAGTTGGAGTAGTAACTGTACTACTTCCCCCTCCTCCACTAGAAGGTGTAGCAGGTGAACTACTTGCAGGAGCAGTTATACTATAAGCTGAGAATCCCATTGATACAGGAATCTTACATTTAGTATTAGAACTTCCACCATCACTGCAATTAACATAATTATTGACATTCTGACCATTACTTCTACCATCATCATCAGTCCAATTTAAAACATTGTTAGCATTATAATCTAGAGGTAAAGTAATTTCAATATAATCACTTGCCCCGCCTAAATGTAGATCATCAATTAATTTATTCCATTTCTTCAATGTTGAATTCATACCAATATAATCATTAGTTTCATTGCATACAAATGCATTACTTAAATCAATTTTTGTAGGGTCTAATACATTCATACCATATAAACCAATAGCCATATCTCCGCAGTGTAAAGTCATATTCATATTTTTAGTTACAGAGGTATTTGTTTTAATTCCTACTTCATAAGAAACCCCTCCAAAACTTTCAGAGAAGTTATAATTAGTTTTATTCAGTGCAGGGATATCAACAGTATATCCGTCTGGTAAATCCATTTTGAAAAGGAATGATTTATCCTGTGCAGTTGATTTTGTAGTAAAATTAGTACAGGCAGAAACAGCACAATTTTCAGAAGGATCGCAAACTTTAATTTTATAATAATAAGCTGTTCCATTAGTTAAAACATATCCTAAAGTCTCCTGCATTAAATCTACTGAATGGAATGGTTTAAAGTTTGCATTTGCCTGATAACCTGTTCCTGTATCTGTCAAAGAAAGATTTAAAGTTTTACATGTTGAATCATTTTTATAAAACATTAAAGTCAAATTTGAAGGTTCACTTGTATCAACTTTTAGGAAAGCAGAATCATGCAATCTTTCAACCTCGCTGAATACTACAACAGGGGAAGTAACATCATTAACATCATTAATAAAGTTAAATGCACCACCAGCAGAAGCACAATCCGGAATAAATTTACAGAATGGATCATCACAATCAGTCATTCCATTTTCGTCATCATCAATTCCATTTTTACATTCTTCAAAAACATTAAAACCAAATTTCTGGAAATTCTTGCATTTTGGATCCTTTGACATAGTTGGATCTGCACAATCAATAAACCCAAAATCAATAGTTCCGGGAGTATAATAACTTGGACCTAAACTATCAGAAGGCAAAAGCCTTGTATCAGTATCATTAGCACTTGACATAAAAATTCTCATATTAACAGTTTTATTATACTCTGCAAAAGATTCCAAATCTTGCTTAGAAATTGCAATCATAACCCCGCCAATTTCTCCGCAACTTAATTTTTTACTTGTTGTAACAAGTGCATTAGTTGGAGACCATACACTATTAAAACATCTTTCTAATTTTTTTGTTTCAGAGATGCCAGTAGAGGTATTTCTTGAAATATAACTAACCATAAAATCAAAACCTGTTAAATTTGAACCATTTGCCATAGGAGCAACACATCCACTGCTAGTATTTCCATCGGTATCTAAATACCAATAAAATTTAGTTGTTTTATTTCCATTGCCAGGAACTTTTTCTGCCATAAAATCATTAGGATTTCCAATTCCATAACCATTACATAACATTGTTTCAGTAACATTTAAAATTCCTGCACCAAAATCAAAACCAGTATCAGTAACCCTCATTCCTGTTCCAAGCATATCTACTTCTTTATCAACCCCGCTTTCTGCTCCGCCCATTATATTATCACTATCAAAAGCTAAATCAATAACATCGCCTTCCATTTCACCAAAATGTTCAAATTCAGATTTATCCATGCACCAACCAGAAGGTTCTGTTGCTGAAAGATTATTTCTTGAAAAAGAATCATTTTTATAAGTGCAAGTAATATCATTTGCTAAACATCCTGTTTGATTTCCGTCATATTGCCAGCAACCGGTTTTTCCGCTTGATCCCCCTGAACCAAACATCATAAATGTTGAAGGCTGACAAGTTTGACTCATATCTCTATATTCACATAATCCATTAAGACTTGCATTTTCGCATGAAGCTTCATTCCAATTAGGATTAAAGCAAGCTACATCACACCAGCCACCATTAGAATATTGATCTTGTTTCCAAGTACAATTTGAATTCAATCCGCAAGTACTTTCATTTTTATCCATGCAATCTGCAAATGGTTTAAAATCACACCATCCAGCATTAGGATTATCATTACACCATTGAGTCCCCGCACCAGCACCGGCACACCAAGTATCATTTCGCCACTCACAATTACCCACAGATAACCCGCAAGCAGATTCATTATTATATTGCCAGCAATTTGAATTATCCATTAAAGTTTTATTTAAATCACAGAACTGGCTTGCACCTAAAGAACTTGAATCATTAGTACATCCTGATGTTGCTCCGCAAGTAATTAAATCATTATCAAATTTCCAGCAATTTGCTCCAGGCATATCACACCAACCAGTTGGATTCCAAGTATCATTAATCCATGAACAATTCAAACCTCCAAATGCAACTGTTTGATTGCAAGTCCCTTGTGTAGTCTTAGCAAAACAATCTCCTCCAAAAGAACTACCCCCGCAGAAGTTATCAAAACCACAATCAGGGTCTCCGCAATCAACAAAGGTATCCGCATCATTATCTGTCCCATCAAAACAAACTTCACCGGTAAATCCATCAGGACTACATAAATTAAAAGTTGAATCCCATGAACAGGATAAAGAACTACTTTGACAAGAATTTAAATCAAAACATGAAAAACAATCAGTTGCACATACTTTTTTAGTTTTATCAACACAATAATTATTTGTTCCTTCACTTACCCATTTACACCCAACACCATTATTAGCCATACTGGAATTGCAAGCCTGTTCAGGATTAATCATAAAATCACATCCTTTACATTCTAAATCACAATCCTTTGCCCCGCCATCTTCCATCTCTTCTGGAAAATCACACCATCCAAACCCATTAAAAGCAGATGAATCAGTTGACCATTTACAATAACCTAAACCTGAACCAGTACAGGAAGCTTGTGCAGCAGTCGCATTATTCCACGCTGAACCATTAGATTGGAATTCACATGCCCAGCAGGAAGTATCACAATTCATCTTATTATTTACACCTGTTCCTTGATCAATATCAAACATACCAGTCATTTCACACCATGAATCCTGTTTTAAAATTGCTCCATCAATATAGAATTCAGTATTCCATGTTCCACCTGAAGAAGTGCAGGCAAACTGACTATTAATTACCCCAAAATCTTTTTCACCACCTTCACCAAAAACAGCATTGCCATTAAAAGTACAATTAGTAATAGGATAAGTGGTATTTTGCCATTTGCAAGGCATCATATAAGTATCAGCTAATTGCATACATAAAGTATAATTATTTTTTGATAATGGATCTTCACAATATTGAACTGGCGGTGCAGATTTTTTTTCTGAAGAAGCCCCAGCTTCACAATAAGCCCCAACAATAGTACTACTATTAGTCCATTTGCAGTTAGGTAAAGGACCATAAGTACATGCAGATTTTACTTTAATATGAGAGCAATTTAAGTTTGCAGAATTATCAACAAGATTATTATAGCCATCTAAATTATCATAAGGAATCCCTGCATCTTCTGTTGCATGCCCTTCACAAAAACCAGCTTGCTTTCTTGAACAAATATTTGTAGCAGTATTATTATCAACTCCGTCAATTCCATTCCCGGCTACACAATAAATACAACCGGTAAGATTTCCGCAAACATCAGCCTTATTATCTGCAAACCAGCAATGAGCTTCATTACCAAATAAAAATCCGCCAGCACCTCCACCAATACCTCCGTCAGGCATTACACAATCACCAGTTGCATTATACCAACCACCGGCAGAAAAACAAGAATCTGAATCATTAGAATAAAAATCAAAACCACTACTGCCCAACTCATTACAAGCTGAACCAGTCCAATTGCAAGGCATAAATAAATTTTGTTGAGCATAAGTACAATTTGCTTCAGTAGTTATTTCACCGCACCATTTAGTATTACACCAACCACCAAATGTATCATACCAGCAATTTCCCTGAAAAGAAGATTGGCATGCAGTTTGATTTCCATCATTAATCCAACAACCGGAAGTTTCACAGCAACCAATATCTGTTGTAGTTGCAGAAGGATTTTCTCCCTGTGCATCAGTTAAACTTTTAATCCAGCACCAAGGGTCTTGGTTTTGGTCATTTGCAGTCCATTTACATCCACTGCCTTGGGCAGAACAAGATGCTTTATCTCCGTCGTATTTCCAACACCCTTCAGTAATTCCTCCCCATTCACCACCACTAGCCCAATCATTCATACATCCACCAGGAGGTGCCTGAGTACCATTTGGATACCAATAAGTCATAAAAGGATCCCAACTGCAATTTAAAAATACCCCGCTTAAAGAACTTTCACCGCTTGTGCATCCAGATTGATTACCATCAAACTGCCAGCACTCATTAGGCATACAACAATGTTCATCAATATTGCAAAAAGGGTCATAAAAGTTTGTAATATTTAAAGCAACTTCACTGCTATTATCAGATGCCCAAACACACCCCAATGCATTACATGAATTTCTTGTTCCGCCATTACCAGAACTTTGACCCCAACAATCAGTAAAAAGAGCAGAAACATTAGTTACAGCACAAAAAAGTATTACTAATAAAAAAATTGTCGTCGAAAAATATAATTTTTTACTATTTATCACCATCTTTTTTCTAACAAATTTTATTTTGTTACAGTAATAAAAAAAAATTGATTTATAAATCTTTTTACAAACATATGTAATTTTTTTATAATTTTGGATAAATTCAATCAGGTAAATAGTTTCAATTTCAAAATATAAAAACTTATAAATCAATTTTTTCTAACTAAAAATATGGAAAGAACATTAGTAATATTAAAACCGGATACAGTGCAAAGACAAGTTTGCGGGGAGATCATTACAAGATTTGAAAAAGTCGGATTAAAGATCGTCGGAATTAAGATGATTAGACCCGCATCAGATTTTGCAGAAAAACATTATTACGACGTAAAAGAAAGACACGGTGAAAAAGTTTTAAACGGACTTAAAGAATATTTAGGAATGGGCCCGGTTATTGCATTTGTTTTAGAAGGACCGAGTGTTATTGAACAAGTAAGAAAAATGGTCGGAAAAACAGAACCTTTTTCTTCTCCGCCTGGGACTATTAGAGGAGATTATTCAAATATGACATACAAAAGAGCTGATGACCCTACAACACCAATTAAATCAGTATATAATTTAATTCATGCTTCAGCAAATGAAAAAGACGCTGAACATGAGATAAACTTATGGTTTTCAGATTCAGAGCTTTGGTCATATAAAACAGTTCATGAATTATTTATTTAAAATTTTTTAATCTCATTAGATAAAAGTTTTTCAAATTTTATGATCTCATTAGAGAATTTATCCAAATTAAGATAATTATCACAAATAAGCCGTGAATAATATAATAATTTTTTATCTAAATTATCGTCAATTAATTTCTCCCAAACAGTTTCCCAGATTTCACCATTTATAACATCTAAATTATCATAATCTATCCACAGAACATTATAACTTTTAACAAATTTTCCATTATTAATGACAAGAGTTTTCCATCTTCCGGTAATTAATTTATTTTTATTTACAATCTTTTTCTTCAATTTATCTTTTATCAAAATTTGCTTAATAATACGACAACCCTTAAGCGTATGATCAAAAGAAATTGCTTCATTTTCATTTAAACCAACAAAAACAAAATAGTGTTCCCTTTCAGAAGTTGGGCAATAATCAATTTCAATTTCCATAATATCATTCAAGAAAAAAAATTAATATTTAAATCTCATCTTTCCATAGCTTCTTTTCTCAAATTTTGAGGCATCTTCTCAATCGCATATCTTAATGCAGTTCGTGACATTTCATTTTTATGTTTCATCACAAATTCAAAAACTTCTTTTTGATAACTTTCTGAAGCAATCTTTAACATCCAACCATAACCTTTTTGCACTAAATCTTCTTTATCATGTAAAAGAATTTTCGCGATATCAAAAACATCTTCTAAATAATCCTTATGTATCTTCCAACTCTTTCCCTGAATAAACACAACTGCCGAAGCTCTTCTTCTCCACTGATTTTTTGATTTTGACCATCCCTTTACTTCCCCCTTAAATTTTGGAAACTTAATAATAAAATGACTCAACACATTCAAACAATAATCATCACATTTTCCCCAATTATTAATATAATTAAATAATTTTTCTAATTCAATAAAATCCTTTTCTTCCAACTGATTTTTAATCCCGGCAATCCATTGTATTGCAATAGTAGTTTCTTCACTATAATCTGTTTTAAATAATTCTTCACAAAGATTAAAAATTTCCTTTTTTTCTAAAAATTTTATTTTGGGGAAATATTTTTTAGCAATTTTCCTCACTAAAGGAGTCTTTACGCCATAACAATTTATCTTTTCTTTAAAATATCTTTGATTATTTTTTTTATATTTTTCATCAACGTTATGACTTAAATCAAAACGTATTTCTTTAAGAATATCTATAGACCCCATAATCTCCAACTTTTCGGAAATTTTAAACCTAATGTTCTTATATAAACAACTAATTCTCCTTGGTGAAGAATTTCATGTTCAATTAATGCTTGAATATGTTGTTTTAAATTCAATGTATCACCAAACCAATCAATTTCAACTTCTGAATTTTCTTCAATAAGATTTAACATTTCCTTATTTATTTCAATCAAAAATTCTTTTAATTTCTCTTTAGAATTTTCAATAGAATAATCTCTTTTATATTTGCTAAAATCAATCTTACTTTTTTTAATTGCATCAACATAGCATATTTGCACATCACCAATATGACGATATTGTTTTCCGATTATTCCCATATTTTTACCCACACTATAAGAAAGATATTTTTCAGGAAGTTCGTCTAATAAATCAAGAGTTAATTCCCGCATTTCATTCCAATGCTCCAATAATTGTTTTAAATCTTCATCCATAATAATCTTTAAAATTAAATTTTATTTAAATTTATACTATCTTTGGCTCTGTCCAGAGTTTTTGATTTTAGCTAACTTTTGGCAATTCAAATATTTATTAAGGGCGGGTATTTCGACAAATGTCGAAACTTAAAGTGGGAATCCTAAAATCAAAAAAACCTAATTATGGGCAGAACCCTATATCCTAATACTGAATTATTCTGACTTTATCACCTTCTTGTAAATTATAAGATTCAAAAGAATTTTCATTAATCATCTCATACGTTTTTGTTTTTGAATCATCTGGCATGATAAAAACAATACTTCCTTCCAAATCACTATTTTGTTTAAATAAATCTGCAAGATTTTTACCATTAAACTCTCTTACTTCAGATTTACCATTAGACCTTACCTCAAATTTCATTTTTTTAAGCTCCATCATTTACACCTGCATCTGTTACCCAGAAGATAGTTTCATTATCAGGTAAATTCGGACTATCAATAAGTTTTGCAACTCTTGAACCTTGTTTACCACGTCGAAGATAAATTCTATAAGTTGAAGCATGCCCGACAATATTACCCCCAATAGCAGTGGTAGGATCTCCAAACATTTGAGCCGGATTTGCCATTACTTGATTTGTTACATAAACAGCCAGATTATAAGTTTCAGCTAATTTCATTAAATCATGCAAATATCTATTTAACTTTTGTTGTCTGTCAGCTAATTGTCCACGCCCGGAAAATTCAGCCCTGAAATGAGCTGTTAAAGAATCAACAATTACAAGTTTGATAGGCTCGCCTTTTTTTATCAATTCACCAACTTTTTCTAATAAAAGCATTTGATGATCAGAATTAAATGCCCTAGCGACTAAAATATTTTTCAAAACTTTTTCAGGATCAGCACCTAAACCTTCTGCAATTTGTTTAACCCTTGCAGGTCTAAATGTACCTTCAGTATCAATAAATACAGCCTTGCCACTTGCCCCACCTTTTTCTTCAGGCAATTGAACATTCACAGCCAAACTTAATGCAAGTTGAGTTTTCCCGCTACCAAATGCACCAAATCCCTCTGTGATTGCCCTGCTCTCAATCCCTCTCCCACCCAGAAGATCATTAAAACATTTACTTCCTGTAGTAATATAAGCAACATTAGCTCTTCTTTCAGCAAATTCATTGCCGTCAACAAAACCTAAATCTAAAAGGTCTCTTGCTGCCTGAATAGCCTTTCTTGCAACAGCAGCACCAACACCGGCAATATCACTTAAAGTATTAGGACTCATAACAGCCAAAGACATTAAATCATAAACCCCTGCAGATTCCAACTTTGAAGCAACAGCAGGACCAATTCCAGGCAAATCAGTTAATTGAGAATCTTTAGTTTCAGGAGAATCTGACTTAATTTTTTTAGTAGCCATAATCAAAAAAGATGTGACCTCTTTATAAGGTTTTATAGTGTCAAATGTATTCATTTCAAAAATAATTATTAAAACTAAATAAATTTGCCAAATTTACCAAAAATCAAAATAACATCAAGGATAATAAAAGTGACCAAAACAATAATCTCTGATTTTCCTCCGGTTCTAATATAACCGTTAATTTTTTTCTTATAAAAAGGATAAAAAGGGATAATACCATCGACGGTAAAACTATCGGCAAACAAATGCAAGCTATAACCCAAAAAAAATCCTAAAGCAATTGTAGGGAAAAATAAAGTCAATAACAAAGTTACAGAAAATAAAAATAAAAAACTATGCGTAACGCCACGATGCTGAGTAAAAAATTGTAAAATTCTCGCAATTTTTTTTCTGCCAACAGTTGAGAATCTTGAATCAATATCAGGGATAAAAGTTGCAATTAAAACAACAATAAAAAAAATTAATTTATCAACAACATTAGATAAAAATAATAAAATAAAAAATAAGGATATCGCAAGATGAGTACGAATTAGCATATTAAGTAATCAAAGAAAAATGAAATTTAAACTTTACTCTCTTAAAGCAAGTTTTCACAGGTTAGGCGAGTAACTTCGTGGTAGAAACAATAATCCAAAAAGTTTCGTGCGAAGTTACGAGAAAGAATAACTTCGTGGTAGAAATGATAAAAAAGTGTGTTTAATAATAAGATTTTAACTGCTTAAAGGGAAATTTTTGTTAAACAAAAATATTTTGGGGCGAACAATTACGTGGTAGAAATTCATTTTTTCAAGTAAAAATTCAAATATTAAAAATAAAAATTTCGTGCGTAATTGAGAGTTATGAGGGAACACAGGATAATTGGGAATCGTTAAAATCTTTAACACACTTTTTCAAATAAAAAAATTCAGAGGAATTGTTAAAATTTCATAAGCTTTTTTCATCATTAAAGTTTCGTACGAGGTTACGAGAAAGAAAGAAATTCGAGCTTCATATGCTTTTTTTAAAAAAATCAAAATGAAATACAACCATAAAAAAAGCCCCAATTAAACCAAGAACAAAATCCCCCATCGTATCCGCTAAATTTCCTTGCCAAGGCAAATTAAAAAAATAAACCATTAAAAATTCCCAGCATTCCCATAAAATTGCAATAAACCCGACAATTGAAACAATCAAAAAAACAAAAATAAATTTATTATTAATCTTAATCATTTTTTTATTATTTAAAAAATCATAAATCAAAATAAAACTATGTGCTACTAAGAATCCTCCTAAAAAATGCATAGGAATATCTATCCATCCAAATAAATTATAAAATCCTGAAAAAGTTAAAATAAAATTAAAAATAACAAGTAAAATAGGATAACGAAAAAAATAAAAAAAATTTCTAAGCATTTTATTTTTCTAACTGAGCAATTAATTCATCAAGATTAACATCACTTACAGAATCAATAATAAATTCAGGATTATTAAAAAAACTATTATTTCTAACATTTCCTTTAAATATCATTTCCTTCCCGATTAAATCTCTCCTTTGGCTCATTAATCTTTCAGAATTTTCTAAATCTGTCAGACCTAAATCAGTTAATTTATCATGAAATAAAACACTCCTGATTGTTTCAGTACCGTCGTCTAAAACTATATTAATTAAAGCCCTTTTTTCAGGAGAAACAAGTCCATGTTCATTGCATTTAAAATTATTGCCCTCAGTAATAACTTTCTTTTTGCATTCTGAACAAACATGAAAAAACTTTGGCTCAAAAGTTTGAACAATAAAAGCCCTGACGCTCGTATTATCACCAACTCTAAAATCAACAATTGATTTATCCTTAACCATTTTTTCAGTTTGAACATTTTCCAAAATTTCCTTGCTTAATTTAATTTCAGAAAAACTTCCTAAATGAATTTCATTATCCCTCATAGTCCCATTCATAATTTCAATAATACTGCCAACATTCATTTCGCCATTTTCGATTAAAGAAATATGATTTGTATCCCATAAAACAACTTTAATATTTGAAGTATCATCGGCAAGGATCATATTTGCAACTTTACCTGAATCACCCTTTTTAGTAGTAAATGACCTTACAGGAGATAAGTTCAATATTTGACCAACAACATTAACCTTTCTCATCCCAGGTAAAAGATCATTAATTTTTGAACGTTCATTTTCAAAAGAAATTCCTAATTCAGCAGCAACAACCTGCAGAGCACCTTCTAAACTAATAAGACCAGCAAGTTTTGAACGTTTTGCTTCAACTCTCTTTTCAACTTCACTAACATCTAATCCGGAAGAAATAGCCACCTTCTTCACAATCTTTTCATAATTATCATCCCTCATAATTTAAAATAATTTGGTATCTTTATAAGTATTTTGATAATAAAACCATAATAATAAAATTTCAAAGAAAATCTTTATAAACCTCGTTTTATACGAATAATTATGGGAATTGTACTTGTAAAAATTAAAATAATGCCAACATCCCCGGATGTTAATTTAGAAGAAATCAAAACCAAGGCAAAATTAATTATTGAAAAAAATAAAGGAAAGCAAATAAATTTTGCAGAAGAACCAATTGCTTTTGGATTAAAAGCAGTAATTGCAGGTTTTTCGTTAGACGAAGAATTTCCTTTAGACCCCATTGAAGAAGGATTTCAAAAGATAAAAAATGTTAATTCTGTGCAGGTTGTCGATATGAGACGAGCATTTGGATAATTGGCTAAATTATACCTAGAACATTCAAAAATAACAACTTATCCAGATGCGAGTAGAGCATTTTGATAATTTTTTATAAATCTTATAAGCCCTTCCAAGAATCAAACTTTTCTTTTGGAAAATCCGGCCAAATTCTAGCACTAATATTATCACAAGCATGAACAAGTGCACCAAGAGGAGACTGAATTAAACGACTAGGATGATAATCCTCTCCTTCGCCATGAACATACTCTAAAGCATTCAAATGATTCATGCTTAAATTAAATCCATATTCCTTAATTTTACTCTTCACAAAAGATTTACTATCCGGAAATAATTTAAATTCATTTATTTTATCAGCATTTTCACTATATTTCCATGGTTTTTCTAAATCATGCAAAAATAAAATTAATAAAACATCAGATAAAGAAAAAGGTAATTCTCTGCAAGAATTCAAATTATTAAATAATCTTACTGCAATATTCATTGTTTCAGTTAAATGATTTATATAACCCCCTTCCCAATAATGATGTTTAACCTTCGAACCCTTGGCAAATTCAAAAATTTGTTTATTATCAAAATAAAGTTTATGACATAATTTTTGATTTTGCCCATCAATCATATTAATTAATTCATCAAAAGAATAATATTTTTCTCCCATTAATAATCCAATAAAAAAAAGTTTATAAATTTTTATTAACGATATAGCTCTGTCCAGAGTTTTTGATTTTAGCTAACTTTTGGCAATTCAGGTATTCATTAAGGGCGGGTCTTCAAGCTTTAGCTTGAACTAGAAGTGGGAATCCTAAAATCAAAAAAACTTAATTCTGGACAGAACCTAACGATATCTATGTTCAAATTCTCGTGGATGTCTTCTTGGGAATTTTTCATACACAAAATAACCAATTGCAATAAAAATAATACCCATAAATATTGAAGCACCCTGCTCATATACTAACCCCAATATTGCTGCAACAATGAATAATAATCCCAAAACCATTAAAGCAATGCCAAAACCCATTTTAAATCCAAGAAAAATAGTTCCTACAAATAAAACAGTAAGCATTAATGTAAATAATGCATCACTTGAAAGACCCAAACTATAAAATAAATTCTCAAAATCATAACCATTTTTGTTTATTCCGTAAACCATTAAAAAAGACACACAAAAAGCACCAACACCAGCTAAAGCATTATTTTTAAAAAATTTCATCAGTGCAAAATTTGTAAACAAGAAAAATAAAATAAAAAATACCCCTAAAATAACAGTAGAAGAATCTAAACTATCCAAAAAACCACCTAAAGAAAATCTCCCATAGTAACTATAAGCACTAACAAAATTTAGCATGAATAAACTAAATATACTTCCTAAAATTATATCTCTTTTAAACATCAAATAATTAAGAAACTCTGTTTTATAAAACTTATTGAGATCTAATTAAATTCTCTAATACCTTTATACTCTTCATGTTTTTAGCCCTTCTTTCTCCGTCAGAAGTGCCTCTTGCCGGAATCCTGCCATTATTTCTTTTAGCAAGCCTGGCATTATCTTCATACAAAGCATTCAATTTTTTTTGCCATGCTTTTTTTCTTTCAACCATATCTAAATTTAAAACTTTACCACCATGAATCCAACCAGAAGGTTTAGAAGGACTAGATGAACCTGAAACATTTTTTATTTTATCCATAGGTTTAACCAAATTATTTACTCTTACACCAGTATTTCCCTTATTTCCTTTATTCCATAACCAAACCCCAATTAAAAATAAAATCGCACCAAAAACCAATGCAGCACCTTTTTCATAAATAAGATTTGTAAAGATAGTTAAAATAAATAATATCAAACCAGAGGATAAAAAAAATGCAGAAAAACTAAAATACCATATAAAAATAATAAAACCTATTAAAAAAATAACTGGCAAAATACTATAAAGTAAATTTTCTGAAAGACCAAAACTAAAAAACAAACTACTAAAATCAAAACCGGATTTATTCAAAACATATATTATTAAAAAAGAAACACAAAAAGCCCCAATACCTGCCCAACTATCATTTTTAAAATATCTTCTTAAAGCAAAATTAACAGGAATAAAAAATAAAATAAAAAGAGAACCCAGGATAATTGTTGAAGCATCAAAAAAATCAAAGATATTTTCCGCAAAATTTTCCAAAGAAAAAGTATTATAACTTGCACTAATAAAATGAATCAAAAAAATTGACAGAAATATAAATAATAAACACCGTCTTAACATAAAAAATAATAAACTTACTTTTTTATAAACATTTTTATATGAAAAAAATATAAAAATATTATGTTATCAAAAGATCAAGCACAGCAGATGAAACAACAGCTCATAGAGCATATTAAACAAACATTTCCTGAAGAGAAAAAACAAGGAGCGATAGATCAGATTCTTGGAATGGATGAGGAACAATTTGAACAATTTGCAATCCAAAATAAATTAATTACTGATGAAGAAAATCCAAAAACTCCTGAACAGCCAAAAAATATACCTAAATGTATTTTTTGCTCAATAATTTTTGGAGACGCACAAAGCTTCAAAATCGATGAAAACAAAGATGCAATTGCAATCTTAGAAATAAACCCCATTTCAAAAGGACATTCATTAATTATCCCAAAGAAACATTTATCTTCCTCAGACAAAATCCCAAATACAATATTTTCTTTAGCAAAAAAAATCGGAAAGAAAATACAAACAAAATTTAAACCAAAAGATATCCAAATTTATTCTTCAAATATAATGGGTCATGAAATTGTTAATGTTTTACCCATTTATGAAAATGAAACAGTTCAGTCACAAAGAAAATCAGCAAATCCTGAAGAAATTTCAAAGATTCAAAAATTATTAGAAAAAAAATCAACAATAAAAAAGATATCAACACCAAAAACAAAAATAATTAAAGAAAAAATGTACATCCCTAGGAGAATTCCTTAAAAATTTTGAAAATTTCTTTTACTTTCTTCAAGTTTCTTGTATGCGGAATAAGCAGCATCACTTAATTTCCAACGGGATCTTCTAAGATAATCTATCCCTTTTGAATTTTTTTTGATTTCAACAATTAACTTTTTCTTTTTTAAATCCGATAACAAATCTTTTATAAATTCCTCATCACGAATAATTTCTTTTGCAAGATGGGATGTAAAAATCGCCTGCGGGCTTTTTTCAAAAAGAACCATTAAAATTTGCTCAGAAATTTTATTCTTTTTTTCTTCAGAGATTTTCATTTTAAATTAAGGATATAAAAGAACCCAAATACCCCCATAAAAAAATAATAAATAAAACAAAACAAGTAATGTTAGAAAAAATACAGGAACAAATGGAATGCCATAACGAACCTTTATTTTTTTACTTTGACGCAAAAATAATTTAATATCAGATTTACTTAACCCTTCCCAGCTGGATTTAATCATTTTTTTCCCAACCTTAACATCTTCATAAAGCCAATCTCCTTCAATTAATTCTTTCGGAGAAATTTTTTTAACCATGCAGGATTCATCAACAGATTTGATAAAAAGATATAAATAAACTAAAAAAATAATAAAAGAACCAACAAGGAAAAATATTTTTTGAACAAAACCAATTACCATAATAAATAATCCTAAGATAATAACAGAATAAATTTTCTTCGAATTATCATTGAACAAAAATTTAAACTCTTTTTTAAAAGAATTTAAATTTTTAAAGGCTAAAACAAAACTCCAAAAAAAACCATAAAATGCACTAATTAAAAAGAATAAGAAAAAGAATAAAATAAAAATCTTTATGTTCATAGAAAAATTATTTGAAAACGGCAAAATTGTTCCTAGAGCAATCATTAACTTTAAATCTCCGCCTGCAAATAATTTGCTAAAATAAAAAATGTTTCCAAGAATAACAAAAATGCATAAACCAATTAATCCCTGATAAAAAAACATAAAGTTTTCTTCAATAAATAAACCATAAAAAAATCTAAAAGACAAAGCAAAAATAATTAATGAAAAACTAATCCAATCTGAAATAATTGTACTCTTTATATCCTGGATACTTGCAAAACACATCCAGATCAATGCCAAAAGTCCTAAAAAAATCACCTCAATCATAGATAAAAAAGGTAAATATAATTTATAAAGCTATTTTTTATCTTTTAAGAATTCTTTTTTGTTTCAATTCCCAATGTTCTTAATCTTCCGCCTTTTTTATAAGGATGTTTCTTTTTATCTTTATATTTATCTTTCCCCTTATTTCTTCTTTCAGAATCATTAGACATAAATAATACAATAAAAAAGAATTTAAATAAATTACTAAATACTAGCAAGGTTGTATCTTAGGACAGGTTTCAATACCAAAAGGTTGAATTTTTGATAAATAATCACAAGTATAACTCTCACCATCAACAACATCCAAAGAAATCTCATTCATTTGAACTTTATGCATCAAAATACAATATTCAGACTTCGCATTATTTTCGCAAGCCTTTTGACAATCTTTTGAAATGCTAGCAAAATTATTTCCTTCTAAAAGAATATTAAAGCCAGTCATTAAATTTGGAATAATAAAAGAACCAAGAATCAAAATAAATAAAGCAACAATAAAAAGAATAATCCTTATTCTTAACTTATCAATTCTTTCTCTTTTCATTATAAAATATAATTAAAAAGAATTTATAAAAGTTTATAAGAATAGATACAAAAAATAAAAAAACTTAGCAAGTAATTGCCGGACACTTATCAACACCTAAAACAGGAGCAAATGATAATTCCTTACAAGTATAAGATTTTCCACTTTCAAAGGAAATTTTTTTATAACTCGGAACTTGTTTGCCATCTTTATCTAAATCTTTTTCAAATAAAAGATTACCATTTTCATCTTTCAATTGTTCATCGGTTACTCCTTCAATAGTCTTTTCAATCTGCAATGCTCGAGAAACAGTACAAAACTCATACTTTGCACCCGTAGAACAGGCAATTTGGCAAGCCTGAGAGATTTGATCTACATTATTTTGTTTTATCCAAGGAGTAAATGTTTTCCAACCAGTAGTAAAACCGATAGCTAAAACAGCTAAAACAATTACACCAAGAATCATTAATATAATTGCATTAACACTTAAACCCTGACCTCTTTTAGTTAACATAACAAATTAATACTAAATAGATTTATAAATATTTCTTAAACATTAAGGAAATTCATATTCTACCATAAACAGAATTTCCCCATTGGACATTTGCTTATCACTAACATGATAAAATTTTCCATCATATTTAACATCTAAATAATTTTCAGGATTTAACCCCAAATTTTTATAAAATTGAACCTGTTCTTCAATAGCACTTACATTTTCTAAAGAATTTATGCTAATAAAATCTTTATTTGAAATATTAAATGAAAAAGCAAAACTCAACAATGCAAAAATGCAAATAGCAACAACACCAATAACTAAAATTACAACCGGAACTTCTCCACGTTTACTTTCTATTAACATGAATATTCTCCGGAAAAATCAAATTTAATTTTAGGATTTAAATAAAACATAGACTTATAATTACAAGCAGACCCTATAATAGCTCGTGATATAACCTGAGATGAAACAACATCACCAACAATAAAATCCATGTTCCATCCAAAAAAATCCCCTTTTACTACAGATTTCGCAAGTAAGGGAGAGAATTTCGATTCAAAAGATTCAAAATTATTTCGATTAACAGAATCAAAAACAAAATCTTTATTTTTAATTAAAAAACCTGAAAAAGATTTTGTAAAAATTAAATCGCTCTGAATAGGATCATATTCACTAAATTTCTTTTCACCTAAAAAACCACCAAAAGAAACAACAAAGATAGAGATGCTTAAAATAATTACAATTACAATTGTGGCAACAACCCATGTCAAAGTTTCTCCAATTTGTCCACGACAATTATTCATTTTTTTCTGTCTTCCTCACAACTGATAAAATTTTAATAATATATTCATGATTCTCTTTATCTAAAGTATAAAACATCCTATTCAAACAGATAGGAAGATTTTTTCCATCCATGTTGCAAAGGCTCCTCAAATTTACATTTCCAACAGAAATTTCATCAACAAATTCACCAAGTAAGTCTCCTTTTGTATCATCAAACTCATAAAATTGAACTAACGCAAAAAATTGATCATCCTGCCAATTTTGATAATCCTCAACATCAAAATTTAGTTTGCACCTCTTCAAAAAATCCTTTTCAAAATTTTCGTTTACATTATTATCTTCTAAAATATTTTCATTAATATAACCCCCTGAAGAAACACAATCTGCAATTTTATTTGACAAAATTCTTAATTCAGCATCTCTCACATCATACGGCTTGCCATAAAATGATGCAGCCATATAAGCAATTGCTCCTGCAACTAAAAATAGAATAAAAAACCAATAAATAGAGATAATTTTATCCCCCCCACGACAGTTCAGTTTTTTCATTTTTTCTCTCCCACAGTTATTTCATAAAAATTAGTTTTTCCATCATTATAAAAATATAAAGGACTCACATCAACGTCACTAAAAAAAGAATAAGAATAACCGCCCTTCTCATGTAATCTTACTGTCACGATATTTTTATCAATGCTAATAATTTTTCCGTCATAATTTTCATCAGCATTCTCTAAAACATCTTTAAGATTATATGTTATTTTCATTCCTGGCTTAGCCCCGTCAATAATTAATGCAATCTCTTTAGCCAATTTTTCTTCTAAAGGAGAAACATCAGCAGACTTAATCCCCAAAAATGCAATTAAGATTGAAAGAAATATTAAATTTAAAACAATAAAAATAATATTTTCAATTAAAATATTTCCCCTTTTCATAAGGAATCAAATAAGAAATAATTAATAAATGTTTAGAAAATAAAATATAAACAATTCAAATATTATTTAATAATGACCAACTTGAAGAACAGCCCCGAAACCATAAATAACAGGAACCAAATTTGAACGTTCCATTATAGATTTTATTCTCAAATGACATCCTAAATTTTCAAAATCTCTTTGATTATTAACAAAAAACAAAAAACCATCTTTTGGCAAAAGAGGGTGCACAAATTCATAACGTTTTTTAACATCGCAACCAAAATAATTTGAAATATAATGCTCAAGATTCTTGCCATAATCAGTCTGAGCAAAATCATAAACAGAAAATTCATTAACGTCTAAACCATTTCTCAAAAGAACTTTTTCAAAATTAGAAAGAGCAATTCTAAAAAATTTAACTGCATTAGGATTTACATAAAGCCCGCAATCTGCAACTACATTATTTAACATTTTAGAATTAATTAAATTAGAATTTGCCAAACTTTTAGATGAAAGATCCTTAAAAAACATTCGCTGTTTTATTTCTGATTTCATAAAAATATCTTCCATAAAATAAAATGAGAACCAGAGTTTATAAAATTTTATGCCTTCGTAAGATATTCAGAACAACTAAGATGATCATAATTTTCTTTTGTTTTTTCAAGGATTATAACTGGTAAATTTTCTAAATTTCCTGATTCATCATCTCCAAAAGACTCAATAATAAATCCCGGAGTTGTTACAAAAAACATTTTTGAAACAAATCCCTGTTTTCCCAGAGCCGTTAAAATAAAATATTGCTTTGTAAAATCAAATTTCAACGACAAATAATTCTTATCTAAATCCTCAATTTTATAAGTATTGTATAAATAATGCAACAATGTATCTGACCCATCAATTTTTGAATCTTTTAAATAATTATAAAATTTTGAATAAGATATATCTTGTTTTGACAAAGCCTCGTCAAATGCAACAATTGAACAAACAGAACAAAATTTTTGATTAGTAAAATCAAAACCTTTAGCATAATTTATTTTTCCTTCACCAAACATCCACCAGCAATCTTTCATCTCATCTACAATTGCTTTCATAGTATCATTTTCAATTTTTTCAGATTTTTGATTTATGTTTATATTAATAATATTTGTGGGGTTAAAATCTTTGCAATCTTCACCTCCGGAAATACACACATAATTAGTTTTGCAATCTAAATTCCCCACATCAAAATTAGAAGGAGATTGACCTTTTAACACAACAGAATTATGACAGATTTCTTTCTCGCTAATTTCACCTAAATTTAATCTAAATAATAAAAATAAAATCACAGCAAAGCTCGTAATTAAAATAATTAAACCAACAATCTGTTGAGTAGTTAATTCACCCCTTTTATTAAAATTTTTTATCATCCTATAACTCCCAAAGAACTTAATATTTTATAAATCCCAACTAAAGCAATCCCAAAAAAAACAATCCAAAGTAAATATTTAATTACATCTTCAAGATTCATTTTAAAATTTTATCCTCAATTTTAATTATTATCGGGGGTTCATCTATTTTAATAAATTCTCCTTTTACAATAAAAGAATTTTCATTATTCATGCAAATTCCTTTTTCATCACAATTTTCTTTTAATTTCTCTCTTTGACTTTTTGTAAATGGAAGATTTGATAATCCTTTGCTAATTAAACCAACATCATCGCAAATACAAATACAACTTTTATAACCCAGATTTGAACAGGACAAAGGCATTTCATTAGACCATGAAACAATCACCCATCCTTCAGGATTATAAACCTCAACAGATTGACTTCCCAGATTAATTTCATCCATTAAAAATTCTAAAGAAGATTTTGCAAACTCCAGCTTTTTTGAATCTTGACCTGAAAAATATAATGCGGTTAAAAAATATATTAAAAAACTAATACTAATCAAAGCTAAAAGAATTTTTAATGTTTCTTCAGCAAGTAAAAAACCTCTGTTATTCATTTTATTTCAAAATACACCGATTATTTAAAGACCAAGGATCATATTTACAATTTCCCAAATTTAAACACTCTTTTTCAAAACAAATAATCCCGCAATCTTTGCAAGACTTAATAGAAACATCTTCTGCAACTTCCTGTTCATCTTCCAATTGAACGGGATTATCAATTTTATCCGGTGAAACATCAGGGATAAGGTTATTAAAAAAATCTAAAATTGATCCGCTAAAAAATAAATAAAGCCCGATAATAACCGAAGCAACAACTAAAACACCAAGAATAATTTTAATTAATTGATTAATAGCAATCTCCACATTAAAAACCCCCAAATAAATCCTTAATTTTATCAATTAAAATTATACCTTTCCCCTTCAAAACAAAAATCGAAATCATAACTATCGCTAAAACAGCAAGAGCAATCAAAACCCAAGGCAAATATTCTGTAGCAATCCCCCTCTTCCAAAACCCCTTTTCCATAAGCTAAAATATCAAATAGAATTAATAAAGTCTTTGATTTTACAAAAACCAATCCCTAAACCAAATTATTCATAACAACAATCGTCAGGAAAGATAAAACCAATGTTGAAAAAAATGCAGCAATCAAATAAAGGAATACACCTTTCTTAAGATTAATACCAGTTTTATTCGTTTTTTCTAATTTATCTTCCCCGGAATCAACTGTAACCAAAGTACCGGTTAAGATAAAAATAATTTGAATTAAATAAATACCAATAGAAATTTGTAAATAATAAGGAGGAATCATATTCGTTAAATCAAAAATTGTCAAGATCGTTGCAAAATTCATAACTCCCCCTGATCCTGCAGATAATTCATTTAAATCTAATTTATTTAATATCCCCGTAATCATCGCAGCTAAACCCACAACAATACCGGAAAGTAATGGAGCTAAAAAAGTCATATTACTTTTCATATCTGAAACAATTTCAGCCAATAAATCTCTAAGCCTATAATTAATTTTTTGAATATTTTTTACATATGTCGAAATACTCATTAAACTAATAGCCGCGATTTTTAATCCTTTTTTTGCAGACTCAACTAAAACCCTCATGCTCGTTGCAATTAAATCAGAAGGATAATCTACCAAAACACCATTACGAGGATCAAAAATTGCTTTCTCAACACCCATACCCATTTGCTGAATATTATAATTAACTTTTCTAAAAAAATCTTCAGTGATTAAACCCTTGGAAGAATTCGCAACACGCCCGAAAACTAATTCCGGAGGAAGACCATCACCAATACGATTACCCAATAAAAATAAAGAATTATTAAATTCACTTTCAAGTTGATGAGTTTTTTCTCTTTCAACCATCAAATCATGAGTTTTACTTTTATAAACAAGTGAAAAAAACAAAGCAAACCCTAAAGGAAAAAACATACTAAGGAATAATGCACCAATACCAAAAGGACCGGTAATCCCTGAATCAGATTGTTTAAAATCAAATATTTTTTCATCCCCAAAAAAACTCCAACCGATTTCACTAAAAGTATAATCTCTTTGCAAATCAAGCATTTCTGGAATTGCAGTATACTGGAAAATTAAAGGTAATGACCCTAAAATAAAAAAAGGCAAGCATATCAGGAATGCAGTTAAATAATACTTATTACTTTTATATTGAGGATATAAACGATTTCTTTCAAGTAAACTTGCCTCCCCATAACCTCCTGGTCTTAAAAGTAAAATTTTATCTGTCAAATAAAAAACTAAAAAAGGAATAATCAAATTAAACAAAATAAAAACATGAATCCATTTAATGTATTCACCAATCATCGCAGAAACTAACGGCAAAAGTGCAAGACCCAAAGTAGGAAGCACAACACCAAGCATATAAATATTTGTTAAAGGGCTTCGAACATTGTGTGAAAATTTAAGCATCTTATCATAAACCCCGTCCAAAATTACTTCCAAAGCTTTTTCAAGAGTATTAATCCTTCGCCCATTATCAGGTTCATACAAACTGCTTTCAATTAAATGAAATGCCTCAATAAATTCAGTTGAATAATCTTCCCATATAGTTAAATAATTATCTAAACTTTCTTTAATTGTAGAAAATTTACCGATAGAAACATCATAAAATATTTTTTTAAAATCAAGGGATAACGGATACTGCAAATGTTGCGACGCAAAAGAAATGGCTTTTTCTAAATTAGGAGTATGCCTCATATAAATAACAACATATAAAATTGCAGGAACCATTTGGCTTGACGCTTTTAATCTCCATTTAGCAGCCAATCTCGAAGGATAACCTTGAATAAAATAAAAAGAAAAAATAGAAAGAATAACCATTAAAAAAAAGAATAAATAAGGAAAATTACCATCTTCACTAAGTAATGTAAATGCAATTGAAAGTAACAACCCAAAAAATAAAACACCAAGAAAAGCCATAATACTTAAAGTCAAAGCTTGCCCGGCTTCAACACCAAGATGAGCAATCTCTAAATCACGTTCAATTTTCTTTTTATCTTTATCTGCAACCTTTAAACGAATAAAATTCCCTAAACTATTACATAATTTTTCATATCTTGAAAATTCCGGAGACATCTCCTCTTTAAATTGAACATATTCACGACTGTAATTTGTTTTATCAAAATTAGTTTCTTTAATCTGCTCCTCAATTCTTGCACCATGCTTTTTTAAAATATCTTTAACATCTTTTGACGTCATTTTTCACCTCTAAATAATAATTAATCAAAGAAAAAATAATTAATAAATGTTTATGAAATTAAATCATCTTTTTCTTAATCTTATTATTCAGCCATTTTTGCCATTCCGGAAAAACCCTTTCACTAACAGGCAACCCAATTTCTTGATGAACTTCGTCAGAAATTTTATGAAATGCATGATTAGACAAGGTATTAAATTCTGCTTCTAAAATTTCATTATTCCCTGTTAATTGGGACATCCTTACAACTTCATTTTTAATTTTAGCACGAAGTAAAATATTATCATAAACAGCATCCCAATTACCGGCCCAACCCTTAACATTTGACGCAATATCTTTTATAATCTCGCTATCACCATTAATTAAATCATCAGTTGCCTCAAGCTCATCTTTTTCAACATTATATTTTACTAAATCGACAAAACCTTTTTCTCTTAAAGGATCTTCTTTCCAATGTTTTCTTACTTCTGTAATTTGCTTTAATCTTCTCCATGAATGCAAGCCATCAGGAGTCTTAACAGGATTTGCAACAGCAATAATATCAGTAGCCTTAAAACTAGTTGCAGGAACTTCTAAATCATTAACAACTCTATCAAAAACACCATAAGCAGATGCACCATGAATTGTACCAGCAACAACATTAGCAAGTGCACCAACCCTCATCGCCTCATACAACGCTTTTGCTTCAGAACTTCTTACCTCACCGATAATTAAACAACTATCACCCAACCTTAAACTAGTCCTAATACCATCATCAGCAGAAACTTCAGTAGTTGATTTTAACAATGCAGAACGAACTTTCATACTCAAAATATCATATTTTAATTTTCTTAAACTCTCAATAGGCAATTCCAATGAATCTTCCAAAACAATAATTCTATACCGAGGAATAATCTCAAGCATTAAACTGCCAAGTAAAGAAGTTTTACCGGAACTCCTTGTACCCGCAACAAGTAAAGTCCTTGAACCATCAATTAAAAAACTTAAAAGGCCTGCAGAAAAAGGATTAATCATTTTATGTTTAATAAATAACGGCAAAGTCCATGGAGAATCTCTATGCCTTCTTATCGAATATGCCAAACCATCAGGAGATAACGGTCTCTGAATAATCGCAATTCTTGCCCTATTTTTACCAATAGTTAATTGAGTATCTAAAACAGGATTAGCTTCATCTAAAGGTCTGCCGGAAATCATTCTAAACTTCGCAGCCCATGAATCAACATCCTCAGAACTCGGTAAAATATTTGTTGAACATTCATCATATTCCTGATGTCTTAAAAAAATATTCGTTAGAGGAATTGGAGCATTTAATGCAATATCCTGCAATTTTTCATCCTGCAATAATATTTCAATTAAACCAAAACCAATAGTATGTCTCACAAGAATTGTGGCAAGAGTGTTTAATTCTTTATAACTTAAATTTGTATTTTGGCTTTGAGCTAAATCACGCAATAAATCTTTTGAAATATTAAAAAAAACCTGCCTTGTTCTTTCAGGGTCAGTAAATTCTTCTGCCCTCGGCTGATGTTCAATCAAAACCCCTCTTGCAAGATTTAACAACCTATTCAAATCCTCGCTTAATGAATGTTCAGGAGGATTTAAATGATAAATTAATTTTGCCTCATCTTTTACTTTTAAAATTGTAACAATAGATTCATCATAATCCTCTTGAGAAATTTTATATTGATCAATAATTTCAGCATCGTGAGGCAAATCCGTAACTAACCTCGTAAAAGTAAAATTTGGAATAACATCTGGCTTAAAGATTTTATTATAGATTTCTCTGTCCCCTTTAATATAACCCTCTAAATAAGGCAAAGCTACTTCAATTAATTTTAATTTGCCAAATAAAGAAAAGATTTTTTCTAAAAAATAAATATAACTTTCCTGATCAAAACGATAAACAGGTTCAATTTTCTCAAGAAAAATTCTTTCCTGAAGAATAATTTTTTTTAATTCAATAAAAGAAGAAACAGGATCAGACTTTAACAAAAAAAGAAAAGAAAATAATTCATTATACCTTTTTGAAAAAAGATGCTCGGCGTTAAGAATTAATTTTTCCTGGGATAAAATCTTTTCTTGCTTAATTAAGTAAACATAAAGATTTGCCAATTCTAAAAGAACAGAAGTTTCATTAAAATCATAATTATAATTTTTTTGTTGAACCAGCACAATTCTTGAAACATTTGGATTTTCAATCAAAACATCTATTGTTCTTTCAAGGACTTCAGGATATTCAGCGAAACTTGGAACATATGGAGCCCCAAGATAATTAATATATAAAACATCTTCCCCAGATTGCCTTTTAACTTCATATGCATACAGTTTTGATCCCTCTTTAAATTCCATTTTTTGTTAGTTTATCTCGTTAGTGGTTAAATGGAATTTTTAGGAAATCTTTTGAGATTTACTTTAAATTCCATTTTTTGTTAATTTTTAACCCCTTAAATTAAATTTCAAGAATTTAAAAAATTCTAAAATTTAATAATATAAAAAGAGAAAAGAAGTTTTTAATTTTTTATGTTATTAAAACAATTTTTACGGAAACAAATTTAAACTTAATTTATTTAATCAACATATGGATGGAGCAGAATATACCCAAACAGGACAAGAATTCGAAGAGATTTTAATTAAATTAAGAGACCTTGAAGAAAAACAAAGATTAACAAAAGATAGACTTCTATTAATAAGCCAAAATTTATTAGAGATCAAAGAAAAAAATATGCAAGAGATACTTGGAATAAAAAAAGACCTGCAAATAATGAAACAAAATATGAATAGATTAATGAATTTTATTGAAACAGCCTCAAGCGAATTTTCAAAATTTGCAAAAAAAGAAGACTTAGAAATACTTTCAAAACAAGCAAAAATGTTTCAACCCCTAAAATTAGAAAAATCGACCAAACAATAATTTTTATAAAGAATCTTATTCTACTTTATAGATGGGTGTTTTAGAACAAGTTATGCAAATGCAAAGTCAAGGATTTCAGGAACAAGATATAATCTCACAACTTCAACAACAAGGAGTTACACCTAAAGAAATTTCTGATGCATTCAATCAATCACAAATTAAAAATGCAATCTCTTCACAAGGATTTGAAGAAAATATGCAACCATCAATAATGCAACAAGAAGAAAACCCACAACAACAAAATTATTATCCTCAAAATCAAGCTTATGCACCACAGGAAGCATACCAACCCCCACAACCAACACAAGAATATTATCCTGATCAACAAAATTATTATCCCGAACAAGGAGAATATGGTCAACAGCAACAAGGATATGAAAATTATGGAGGAGGCACAACAGATACAATGATGGAAATTGCCGAACAGGTTTTTTTTGAAAAAAATAAAAAAATAACTAAACAGATAGAAAAATTTATAGAATTTCAGACAATCGCACAATCTCAGATTATTTCCACAATGGAAAGATTAGTAAGAATTGAAAATATGATAGATAAACTACAATTAGCAATATTAGATAAAGTAGGCTCTTATGCAAATAATTTAGACCAAATTAAAAAAGAAATGTCAATGATGCAAGATTCATTTGGAAAAGTTGTAAACCAAGCAGTACAAGGTTCACATAAAAAAGAAATATAATTCTCTTATTAAAGATTAATTTAAAATCCTATAATTCAATTTTCTTCACCTAATTTTATGTATCTCTTCTGTAAGTCAGAATATTTTTAAAGAAAAATTTAATTCCAAACTTTTTGTGGGGGGTTTTCAAATTAAGTTAACTAGATTTAATTCCAGTTAACTTAGCCTTATAAATAAAACCTTTTTTGTCTAATTAGATTTAATCTATTTGTAAGGAAGTAGAAAAAAATAATATGGGTAACGGAATGCCGGAGGGAGTAAAAACTACTCTTGGTTGGATAGGGGGATTAGTTATAATTGCACTTTTTGTTGTAATTGTGTTCTTCTTTTTGAAAACCTTAGTTAAATTACTATAATAATCTTAATTGTTTTTACAAAAAAAATTAATAATGCACCAAATGATAGAAGCATCAATGATAAACCTAATTTTGCTTAAATATTTTTATTTAAAATCCTGTTAATGATGCCCATAATTATGTGCTTGATTTAAAAAAGGACCAACATTTGTTTCATGAGATCTTTGTGGGAAAACTATTAATGAAATCGCACCAAAAAGGATTATTAAAGGAATTAACCAATCAGCATATTCGCTAAAACCATAACTTGAAACCCAACCAACAGATTCAGTCGAATTAATTAAAATTAAAACTAAAATAATTCCACCAGCACCTAAAAGAAGATAATTTGCCCAATTTGATTTAGGCAAAAAAAGCCCTAAGAAAATAACAACAACTAAAAGTACTGCAATGCCCATTCCAGCTCGGGGGAAAATTTCTGAAAAAAATGTTGCTACAATTGTTGACTGAACAGCCATTAATCCTACAACAAGTGCAATAATACCTTGAATACCTTTATTCGTTCCAAATAAATTTAACTGACTTAAAACACCAAAAACCAAAGCAAATATTAATAAGAAAGGTAATAAATAAGTAAAAAAACCCATTTGTTCCCATTGCGAAAAAATATTTCCAAGATTCCCATAAGAAACAAGTGTTATTATCCCCTCTAGCATGTTAATATATTAAGAACAGAATTTAAATATGTTTCTAATCTTCAAAATTTTTAATTTAATCAAATTCATCTATTTTCTTTATCCACCATTTGATTTCATCTTTCACAGCTTTGCTGTGCGTTCAAATGGGGGATTAGAAATTATTTTCAAGGTTAGAAAATTTCTTTATCCACCATTGATTTCATCTTTCACAGCTTTGCTGTGCGTCAAATGGGGGATTAGAAATTATTTTCAAGGTTAGAAAATTTCTTTATCCACCATTGATTTCATCTTTCACAGCTTTGCTGTGCGTCAAATGGGGGATTAGAAATTATTTTCAAGGTTAGAAAATTTCTTTATCCCAAAAATTTTATCAGAACATTCAAGATGATAAATCCCTTCAAATTCTCCGTCTAAAACACACTTCTCTCTTAATCCAATAAGTTTTCCGCATAAATCACAAAATTCTGCTATAAATTATTAAAGGTCTAAAGATTAAATATTTTTCTAAAAATCACCTTATTTTTTAGCTTTCATCATAACCGCTAAAGCTACAGCAATCACAACAACAAAAGTCACATTAGTCCACAATGTATTACTCCAAGATTGTTTGAACAATAATAAAACTACATTATCCCACGTCCCAGTAGCCCAAAATACTGCAATTGTAACAGCGATAAAAATTCCAAATCCAGTTACCCATTTTACACCATTATTGGTCAAAAAATCCTTTGATAAATCACTTCCTGAAGCAAAACCCCATAAAAGTAAACCAACAAAGACAATAACTATTGCAACAGTTAAGAATAATACTAAATTATGAACAATATCTTTTGGGTAAGCTGCCCCAATAAAAACAAAAGCAATAACAAAAGCAACAATTGAATCAATTTGCTTATTATCACCAAGAAGCTTTGTTTTACCTAATAAAGCGAAAACTAAAGTCCAAATCAATAAAAACGGAAAAGCAAATTGCGTAAAAATCCAATGTTGAAAAATTGTTTCCTGCACCATCTTTTTTAAATTTTAAATAAATTAAATCAAATCTTGATCAAGGTCTTCCATCTCTGGTCCAGAACTTGGTAAAGCCGATTTACTTATAATAAAAATATCATTTACAGCCCTTACAAATTGATGAGGAATAATAACACCCCTAGCACCACCGATTAAAGACATTACACTATTTCCTACTTTAATCCTCCATCCATCAATCCTGTTTTCATGAAGATTTACTTCTTCGATTTCCCCAAAAAAATCTCCCGAATCAGTATAAACCTTTGTGCCAAGCACTTCAGATATTTTTTTAACTATCATACTAAAATGTTATCTGAAATGATTTAAATACTTTTCCGTTGTTTAGTCTATAATTCAAAATATAAGCTTTTTATAAAATTAATTCTTAAAATAAAACTTCAAAATAATAAGTTTTATAATAAATGTTTTATTCTTTTTAATATGCTAAATAAAAACGAAATCATTTCAATCTCAATAATCACGTTAATACTAGCTTTTACAATTAGCTTAATACAAACAACTCAGGCATTTTTACAGATGTTGTTAATAGTCTTTTTAGTTTTAATAGTTAATATCACTGCAAAAAAAATAACCAGTTTTTACCTTGATTCAGAAATCGAAATAAAAATGTGGGAAATCTTAAGATATGGATTTCAAGCCCATAAACAGTTCAAAAATCCTTTTCCTGCAGGAGTATTTGTTCCGTTAATATTAATAGCAATCACATTCGGTAAATTAAAGTGGATGGCATCACTGATTTTTGAAGTCAAAGCTAAAACATACAGAGCTGCAAAAAGATATGGAGTTTATTCATTTTCTGAAATGACTGAATATCACATTGCATTAATTGCAGCATCGGGAATTATTGCAAACTTAATATTTGCAATTATTGGATACTTAATAGGATTCCCGGACTTTTCAAGAATAAACATTTATTACGCATTTTTCAACCTTTTTCCAATTTCAGATTTAGATGGTAATAAAATATTCTTCGGAAGTTTAATCCTTTGGAGTTTTATCACATCAATAACACTTATTGCATTAGGTTTTGCAATTTTATTAGTATAAAAATTTTTAAATCCAAAAAACAAACAAATAACATGAAAAAGACAGAAAAAATATCAAATTTATTTAAATCTAAATCAGCAACAGTATCTTTTGCAATAATTGCATTAATTAGTGGAGCATTTTTTATAAACAAAGGAATTACAGGCAATGTAGTATTAACAACAAAACAACCATTTGACATTGCATCTTTCATCGGATTATTATTAATAATTTGTTCAATTATTTTAGCAGAATACAGCATTAGAAATAAAAAATAATTATTTATTTTTTAATTTCACAATTAAATTTTAGAGTAATTTCTTTGGCAATTCAGATATTCTAAAGGGCGGGTTTGCGACGAAAAGTCGCATTTAGAGGGAATCCCTAAAATCAAAAAAACTTAATTCAGGACAGAGCCATTAATTACTAAACCTATTTATACATTAAAAATTTTAAAAAAAGATGTCAGAATTTCTAAAAGATATAACCCCAAGAGAATACCAGCAAAAAATATTTGAAACATGCATTAACAAAAATTGTTTAGTAGTGCTTCCAACAGGATTAGGTAAAACATTAATCGCTTTAATGCTAACGATAAAAAGAATGCAAGAATATCCCGGAAAAAAAGTAGTTTTCCTAGCCCCAACTAAACCATTAGCAGAACAACATATAATTTCTTTTAAAAAATACTTGCCGGAATTATTTGCAGATATGCAATTATTCACAGGAGCAATTAATTCAATAGAAAGAAAAAAGATTTGGCAAACAGCAGATATAATTTTTTCAACGCCTCAGTGCGTCGCAAATGATTTACGAAAAGAATTATACAGTTTAAAAGACGTATGCTTATTAATTGAAGACGAAGCACATCGATGCGTAAAAAATTATGATTATAATTATATCGCAAAAAGATATATCACACAAGCAGATAATCCGAGGATAATGGGACTTACAGCTTCACCCGGAAATGAAGCAAGTAAAATTAAAGAAATCTGCAAAAATTTATCTATTGAAGAAGTAGAACTAAGAACAAGAGATAGCCCGGATGTTAAAAAATATCTTCAAGAACTGGAGTTTGAAAAAATAATGGTTGAATTTCCAATAGAATTTCAGGAGATGAAACATGTTTTATTAAAGTTATATGATAGATATGTTGAAGAATTAAGATATAGAAAAGTTCTTTTTGGACTTGCAAATAAAATCACCCTAATAAAACTTCAACAAACAATAATGGGAACATTAGCAAGAGGAAATCACAATTATAATTATCTTCTTGGAGCAAGTGCCTGTGCACAGGCAATCAAACTTCAACACGCCTTAGAACTTTTAGAAACGCAAACATTAGAAAGTTTTAACAAATATCTTAAAACATTATTTAATCAGGCAGCAAAAAAACAAAGTAAAGGAGTTGTTAAATTAGTTGCAAATCCTGAATTTAATTTTTTATTCATGCAATCAAATGAATTATTAGCAAAAAAGAAAGAACATCCGAAACTACAAAGATTAGAAGAAATAATCAAAAAAGAAAATCAAAAAAGAATTATTATTTTTACACAATTTAGAGATACAGCAACAATAATTGCTGAAAAATTAAATAAAATTGAAGGAATAAAAGCTAAAATATTTGTCGGGCAAGCAAAAAAAAACGGAACAGGTTTATCTCAAAAAGACCAAAAAAAGATAATTGAAGATTTCTCAATCGGAGAAATAAATGTTTTGGTTGCAACATCTATTGCCGAAGAAGGATTAGATATCCCTGAAGTAAATGCAGTTATATTTTATGAACCAATACCTTCAGCAATAAGAGCAATACAAAGAACAGGTAGAACAGCAAGACTAAAAAAAGGAAAATTAATCATGCTGATTACAAAGGGAACAAGAGATGAATCATTTTATCACGTTTCACGAGCAAGAGAAAAACAAATGGGCAGAGCAATAGATACAGTTAAACAAGGACTTGCAAATAACATCAAAGAAGAAGTCCAGAAAACCCTTTAAAAAAACTATTTATCTTTTAACAAATTTTATAAAGAGATCAATTTATGAATAAAAATGAGAGATATAATTTTTAATCCAAATAAAATTAAAACTACAATTTTGCTGGATTTAAATGAGGTAGATTTATATATTTGGGAACAAAGAAAATCTTTTCAGGACATACAACAAAAATTAGAAGAATTGATTTCAGGAAAAGATTTTCTTCCTATACCGCTAGGCAAAATAGACGAAAAAAAATATTTTTTGCACCCGTACATAATAAATAAACAAACAGGGTTAGTCGACGGGGGTCACCATAGATCTGCAGCATATTATTTAACAGATAGAAAACTAATAGGAACAATATTTCCTTCACCAATCTGTGACCTGAATCAACAAAATCCAGATTATCCCACAATAAAAGAAATGATTATTGAATTTCAAGGAAAAGATTATTTTCTTAAAGAATTTAAACAATTAATCCAAAAAAATTATTTAAAATAGTGGATTTACTTTTTAATCCATGAGCAATATTTTATTTATAACCCGGCTGAAAAAATTTTTAAAAATATATATTTCACAATAACAATTCTTTATAAGCCAGATAAATAAAAACTATCATGGTGAAAATAACAATTTCCGGAATGCCCGGTTCAGGTAAAAGTTCTTTGAAAGATAATTTAGCAACAAAACTGCAATATACATCCTTTATTTCAGTTGGAGACATCCATGGAGAAATTGCTAATGAAAAAGGAATGAGCATAAATGATTTAATGGAATTCGCAAAAACAGACATATCCATTCATAAAGAGATGGATAAAAAAGTAAAAGAATATGGTCAAAAGCATAAAGATGCAATTATTGAAGGTTGGATAGCATATAATTTTGTTCCGGATTCAATTAAAATTTTTTTGGATGTCGATGAAAATACAGGAGCAGAAAGGATTTATCACGCTCAAAGAAAAGATGAACCAAAATATGCATCTATACAAGAGACATTAATACAAACAAAAAAAAGATTAGAAGATACTTGCCAAGGATTTCAAAAAACTCACAAATTAGATTTTTTAAATAAAGATCAATATGACATAATAATTAATACAACAAATAAAACCCCCGAAGAAGTTTTGCATTTAGCAGATAAAAAGATCATAGATTATAATCAAAAAATGTTTCCCCCAACATTTTATTTAGCTCATCCAACAGAATCAAAAAAAGAAGTCAGAACCTGGCAACAAAAATTTGAAGAACAAACAAAAATAAAATTAATAAATCCATTTTTTGATTGCAACTCTTTAGAAACAGAAATGGGACATTTAGGAAAAGAAAAATATCTGCAAATGTCAAAAGAACAAAGATCAGAACTAATACGAGGGGATTTAGAAGGAATCGCAGACAAAAAAGTTATTGGAGGAATATTCCTTTTTGACAAATCTTATACACTTGGAACACCATTAGAATTAGCTCTGACAAAATTAATGGGAAAACTTACTTATACTGTTGCAATGCATCCCGAACAAGCATATAAAAAACATCCAACATTTGCATTATTCTCAGATGAAATATTTGCAGGTTATGGAGAATTAGAAAATTTTATGAAAAAAAACAAACAAAATTTTTTTAGGGACTTAGAACAATCAAGACAAAGAACATTAAAAGATCCAACACTTCAAGTAATATACAATCAAGTATTCAAGAATATAGAACTCCTTGCAAAAGAATAAACTCCTAAAAATTTTAAATCCCAGTATCAAAAATATAATGACAGAATTTCACGATATTTTCTCAAGAAAAAAAGAGATAATAAAAAAAGATAAACCGATTGAAACAAAAGAAATAATAAAGATTGATTATCGGGAAAAAAATTGTTTTGTTCCTGCAAATTTAAAAAATTTAGGTTATGAAATTGAATTCTTAGAATTAAAAGTTGCGGATTATATTGTTAAAGACGTCGCAATCGAAAGAAAAACAGTTTCAGATTTTTTATCTTCAATGATTGATAAAAGATTAGCCCATCAATTAGAAGAATTACAGCAATATCAAAATAAACTTTTAATTATTGAAGGAATCGAAGAACAGGAGCTTTATAACGACGATAATTTAAAAGGGATAAATGCAAATGCAATTAGAGGATTCTTATTATCAATTTTATTAAAACACAACGTGCCAATAATTTTTTCAAAAAATCAAAAAGATACAGCAAAATTTATTGACATCCTCGCAAAACGGCAATCAAAAGAAGTTTCATTAAATGTTAAAAAAAGAACATTAAAACCAAATGAACAATTACAATTTATTATAGAAAGCTTTCCGGGAATTGGACCAAAGACCGCAAAAAAACTTTTAATAAAATTCAGAACAATAAGAAAAATAATAAATGCATCGCATAATGAATTAAAAAAAATAATTGGAAAACAAGCAACAATAATTAAATCAATTATAGACCAGCAATATATTATCCATAAAGAACAAAATTAGAATAAATTAATTTTTATAGAATTTAGATTAATAAGACAATCTTCTTTATAATCAGACAATGCTTCTAATGTACCATTTAAAATAATTGGAGAATCATATTTGTTTCTAGCTAAAACTTTCGGTGTCTCAGGGAGCATTGGATCATTATCACGAAAATTCAAAGGTTCGTCACAATATGCAACAATTCCTTTAAGAGATAACTCTTCAATAACTCTTTGTGTCAAATCTAAATCATTTTTATTGCTGATAATTCTAAATAAACTACTCCTACCCATAATATTTTTTCTAAAATCCAATGCCCCAGAAGCTTTTATCGAAATTTGTTTTAAACTAACAGGAAAATGAAAAGAAAAATCCTCTTCAGGATAAACTAAATACAAATCATTTAAATCAACATTATATATCCCTCTTTTGGGTTTACTTTTAACAATAAATGGTTTTAAACCATGAAGATATAACATTTGCTTAAAAGGATGAAAATCTAAATCACCTTTAAATGTTTTTTCAGGAATTATTCCAACAACTTTTGTATTTCTTAAACCAGGATTATTTTTAAAACCATATCCGATTATTTCATCAACAGCATATTTAGCATAATCAAATGATTTTTTCATTAAAATATATTTAATAAAATTAAATTTATAAAACTATCTTTTATAGAAATTTAAACCGATTCAGCTAAAATCTTCGCACATAATTGAAGAGTAATTTTATTAATATCTTTTTTAGGATTAATCCCGACTAAATCTAAAGCAAACAAATTTTTCATTTTATTAATCCTTTGAATTAAATAAATAAATTCCCTGCTACTAAAACCACCAACTTCCGGAAAAAAAGTTCCAGGAGCATAAGCAGGATCAATTGAATTAAGATTAATTGAAACATAAACCATTTTTCCGCTTGTAAATTCCATTATTGAATCACAAATATCTTCTATATTATTAATAAAAGAATTCATCCCAATAAACTTAATATTATTTTTTTTCAAAAATTCAAGTTCTTCAAAATCAAGATTTCTAACACCGACTAAAAGAATATTTCTTTTTGGAAAACCGTCTTCAATTAATTTTTTCAGCCACGTATGATTAAAAGAATTTTTGCATTCAGCATGTGAATTAAAAATTACTAAACAGGGTTTATTCCCGGAATTTTGAACAAAATCAAAAAAAATTCTGGTTAAAGAATAATTAATAGAATTTTCTTCATTAATAAAAAAAGTTTTTGAATTTTTCTTGAAAATTTCAAAAATAAAATTATAAAGAGTTTCATTTAATTCATTAAAATTCTTTTCCAAAATAAAACTCTCAATGTCTAAGTTATTAAAATCAATTAATTTTCCATCTTCGTTTAACTTGATATTTTTTAAAAAATCAAAAATAATATTAAAGGTATTGTCATTTTTTTTAGAAAAATTTACAATTTTCATATTAAAACATAATTAGATTTTTGGGACTAATGCAAAAAAACTATAATTATCAATAACACTTTTTGCAAGTTCTTTAACATCCTTTAACTTAACAGAATTTATATGATTTTCATAATCATAAAATGAAAATGCATCTCCATGAATTTCACTAACTAAAAGATTAACCATTTGATCTTGTGAATCTTCCATAGAAATTTGATAATTACCAATTAATTGATTTTTAACCTGATTTAATTCATCTTCAGTCAATTTATTGCTCACTTTTTTAAATTCATCTAAAATCAAGTTTTTTATTTTTTCAACATTCTCTTTATTTGTCCCAACATAAATAAAACTATAAGCAAAATCTTTGCTAATGTCAGCTTCGCCTTTTACTGCATAAGCCAGATTCCTTTTAGCCCTTATTTCCTGAAATAATCTTGAAGACATTCCCCCAGCCATTAAAGTAGTCAAAACTTGTGCCGCATAATTTTTTTCATCATCAACCAAAGGAGAATGATATGCAAAAACTAAATTTGCCTGGTCAATGCCTTCTCTTTCTTCAATTTTAAAATCTTTTTTTAACTGAATATCAATTTTGGGGATAATACCCTTTTCTTTACTAAAATTTTTTTCTGCAAATTTAATAATCTCATCAAAATCCGCATCACCAACAACAGCCAAAACTAAATTATTAGGTTGATATATTTCATTAAATTTTTTAACGATTTTTTTTCGATTAATAGAATTCATAGTTTCATAAGTTCCTGCAAGATTCATCCCTAAAGATCCTTCATATAAAACATCTTTCAAACCATCAAAAACATGTAAACGAGGATTATCTTTATGCATTTTAATTTCTTCAAAGATAACTTCACGTTCTTTTTCTAATTCGACTTCATCAAATAAAGGATTTTTAATCATATCGCTTAAAACATCTAAAGCAATTTTCAAATGACGACTTGGCATCTTACAAAAATAAGCAGTAACCTCTTCACCGGTAAAACCATTTAATTCTCCGCCATTTTTTTCAATTTCTTCTGAAATTTTTTTCAAGTCTCTAGTAGGAGTTCCCTTGTATAACAGATGCTCGATGAAATGTGCAATTCCTTTTTCTTCAACAGATTCATTAATCCCACCAAATTTAACAGCAATCGCCACACTAACAACTGGAAGATTCCTTTTTTCAAAAAGAATAACCATGCCATTATCTAACACCTTTTTATAAAAATTTTCTTTCATATTTTATTAATTTCTAAACAAAAATTTTGTAAATTTAAAAAAAAATTAGAATATATAAATATATAGCTAAAAAATCAAAATAAAATAAAATATGCTAAAGCACCACATGCAATAATAACCAAAATAATCATCCAAATCCACCATTTTTTCCAAACAGGAGACATACCCTCAACAGGCATCTCAGAAGCAGGCTGTTTTGGTATAGGATTAATCTTTGAATTCATTAACGAATTATTTTGCATATTTTGTTTTTGTCCCATTATTTTCACCTCTTTTAATTAATAAGTAAAATAAATTAAGAATTATAAATATTTACTTTTTGCAAAACAATGAAGTTGGAGAATAATTTCGTGGTAGAAACAATAAAAAAAGCGTATTAATAATAAGATTTTAACAAAGTAAACTAATTGAATTAACGTTGATTTAGTTTACTTTTGTCAAGAAACTTGCAAATGGGGTTTCTTGAGCACACACAAGAATTCATTCTCCTAAAAATTCTTGGTGTTAGAGGATTATTTTATAATTCTCTATAGCTAAAAGGCAAATTATTACCTTTGTAATAATTTGGGGGATGAGGGAACACAAGATAATGGGGGAATCGTTAAAATCTTTGACACACTTTTTTCATCAAAAAAGTTTCATTTGAAATTATGAAAATGGGTGAGATAAAAATTAAAATTAAAAATTCAGAAGATTAATTAATTTAAAAACTACTTTTTGCAAAAAATTACATAACGCTCGCTTCCAATCTCTTTGTCATCTAAAATTTTAAAATTATCTTTAATAAAATTAATTATCCAATTTCTTTTAACATTAAATTTCTTTTTTGCAATCAAACTTTTTGTCGCAAAACTAACAACAACCTTATCAGCCAAATAAACAATTTCGTTTAATAATTCTTTTGAATAATCTCTTTTTAACATTTCCAAAGAATCCAGTGTTTTAAACAAAAAAATAATTTTCTCCCCTTTTTCTTTTTTAATAATTTCAACAATTTTTTCTTTTTCAAATAAACTTTCATGAATAACTTTTGCAGGATAATTATTTTTAGCAAAATAATGATTTTGCAAATCAACTAATTGACCAACAGCTTCAACACCAACATATTTTATCTTTGGATTTATCTTTTTAAATAAATCATAACTAAATCCGTTTATTCCGCAACCTAAATCAAGGATAGTTATTTTTTTCCCACTCCCTTTCAAAATTTTTTCATAAACTTCAGAATAAAAATCTAATCTTTCCTTTGTCGATAAATGCTTTCTTAAAAACCATTCTGGACTTTTCTCTTTAACATTTAACAATTTGTCTGAAACAAAAGCAGTATACATTTTCCTTAATAAATCCCGAGTTAACTTAATCTTTTCTTCTTCAACATATTGATCTTTATCAAAACTTTCAAAAACTAATTCCACATCTTTAATGGGTAAATAAGAAAATTCTTTTTTTTGCATAATTTTTTCAATAATTTCAGATTTCATTTTTTACTAATCCAGGAACAATCCTTAATATAAAATCTTAACTTTTCAGGTAAATCTTCATGCACCCCTATTCTAAAACTTTCAACAATCTCAAATTTATTTTTGGAATCCTCAACCCAAATTAATTCAGAATCTAAAATATTTAATTTATGAAACTCTTTTTTAATATTCAATGCTTTTGTAAGTAAACCAGGACCTTTTGTATTTACATTAAAATTTTCAGGTTCAAGAGCCCTCAATAAAACAGCAGCAGCCTCACCTTTTTTACCTGTAACAAAATTAATTAACCAGCTATTATGAACACCATAAACTAAAATTGTCCCTGCATCCATCTCCATTGTATCTTTCAAATCACCATTTTGCCTTGCTCTTGAAGCAGGATCATTTTTATCATAATAAGCTTCAGTCTCCACAATCTTCGCCCGTAATTCCTTGCCATCAATAACTCTAACTAAAATTTTCCCCAATAAATTTTTAGCAACAATTGCAGGGTCTTGATTAAAAAAACTTTTTTTAAGTTTCATTAAATTTTTAAGTAAAGTTGCTTTAAAAGATTTAACATCAAATTAAAATGATACAAAAAATAAACATCTATAATACCCTTCAGTGTTTTGAGGGGGTTCAAAAGGAATCAGGGAATTTATTCCATGTGGCATTACAGAAGGCTCCGAAAGTTTACACTTGCATTAATTCCGAAGGTAAAATTAAAAAAAGCAAGTATGGGCTTGAGTTAAAAGATATCACCCTTCAATGTTTCGAGGAGGTTCAAAAACTTCAAAAGTATCGTCTTTTGAATGTCCCAGAGAATTTAACCCAAAATTCTCTGAAGGAACCAAGGGGGTTGCCCATTTTTTGGGGTATCACCCGAAGGCTCAAAAAAGATACCCCCCTTCAGAGTTTTGAGGAAGGGATCCTAAGGGAAACCAGGGGGTTGCCCTAGATGCCAATCAATGTAAACGACCCGGAATATGTAAAAGCAGAAAAAGATTATTTTGAAGCAGGCACTCTCGAAGAAAGACTCATTGCTTTAAGAAAAATGATTTCACACGCCCCAAAACATAAAGGGGGTGAAAATCTAAGACAGCAATTAACAACACGAAGAAAAAAATTAGAAGAACAAATTAATAAAGTAAAAAAAGCGGGAAAATCATCCAAAATAGGAATACGAAAAGGAGATATGCAGGCAATAATAATCGGCTTTACAAATGTTGGAAAATCAAGCTTGCTTTCAATTCTCACAAATACAAAACCATTAATCGCAAACTATCCATTTACAACAAAAGAATCAATAATTGGAATGATGGACTATCTTGAAATGCAAATCCAATTAGTGGAAAATCCTGCACTTGAATCAGAATATTATGATAAAAGTTTAGTTAATACCACAGACACAATTTTAATTTTAGTGGATAACATCGAACAAATTAAACAAATACAGGAAAAACTAGGAAAATCCAATGCAAAACAAATAATTATTTTTAATAAAATAGATAAATTAAATGAACAGGAACAAAGAAAAATTTCAGCAACACTTCAATCAAAAAAATATAACTTTATTTTAATTTCAACAAAAACAAAACAAAATATTGAAGAATTAAAAGAAAAAATATTTAAAAGTTTTGACAGCATAAGAATTTTTACAAAAGAACCAGGAAAAGAAAAATCACCTAAACCGGTAATCATTAAACCAAATTCTACTGTTGGAGATATTGCAGAAAAAATCTTAAAAGGATTTTCAAAAAAGATAAAACAAACAAAAATTTGGGGACCCTCAAGCAAATTTGCAGGACAAAGTGTAGGATTAAAACATAAACTTAAAGATTTAGATGTTGTAGAATTCAGAACAAATTAAATAATTTCTAAAAAAAGGATAATAAATTAAAAATTTTATCCAAAAATTAAAATATGTATAAAAAATTATCAATAAAGATTATTAATATCCTTTCATCAAATATATCAGAGGCGATAAAATGAAAACATTAAAAAATTTATTAACAGTTGCATTAATTGCATCAACGGTTTCTTTAATCCAAACAATTGTACCTGAAAATTCATATTCAAAAGGAATAACAATGACTAGCGGAATTTCAAGAACACAGCAAGATCCTAATTGGAAAAACAATGCACCAAATTATACAGAGGAACAAAGAAGAGAAAAAATAGAATATTATATGGGGAAACTTCCAAATGGAGGTCAGATTAATAGAGGATTAAAAGGATTAGAATGGACATCACAACAACAACGAAATAATGGTTATGTAACAGGAACAGGAAGCACAACAGAACAAAAGAATAGAGAACCAAAAAGCAGATTTTGGAATAAAAAATAATTTTTATTTTTTTGTTAATTTTTCAATAACTTTACGCCCATTATCAGTAATTAAAATTAACCGATAATTTTGAGGATTAATTCTTTTTCTTTCAATCTTCATAACATCCTGCATACTAATTAAATTCATTAATTCTAAAAAATCACAATTTCTTTTTACTGATTTAAAATTTGAAGCACCAATCTTTTTTTTCAACCCATTCAAAGAAACCCCTTGCCGTTCTTTAAAAAGACACTTCAAAATTTTAATCTTCATCTTATCACTTTCCAAAATATCCATAATAAACTCAAATATCAAAACTTAATAAATATTACCATATGAATATAACTTATATTCAATTAATTACTTAATTAATCTAAACAAATATTAGAGATTTAAATATCAAAAAAGTTTAATTAAAAAATGAACACATCACAATTAGAAAAAGCAGTAAAAGAAGCAGTAAAAACTGGAAACTGGATGATTAGTTTTGACAACGGAGAAAATTCACAAAGAAAAGATGGATTTAAATGGAACCCTATTGGAAAATGGAATATTGACCCGGACTGGTATCCTTCAGGTTGTGAATATATAAAAGATACAAGATATATTTATGAAAAAGGTTTAACCAAATTTGCAGGAACTCTTTATGGACAAGGACCAATAGCAGGAGGATATAGAACAAATGGATCTCGACTTTTATTTTGTCAAACAAAAGGACCGCAAATATCAATTGGAGGAGATGAAGGAAATGAACTCGTAAAAGTTAAAGAAGCTCGAATCCTTTTAGTTAATGAAATTCCTTCTGGATTAGAAACAAGATTTCTTAATTTAAGAAACCATGAAGGCATAAAAAAAATTGAAAATTTACGTACAAGACAAATTAATTTATATGGTTGTACAAATTTGACAGATGTTTCGGGATTAAAAGCACAGGAATATGCTTATTTAGGCAAAACCACAAGTTTGAAAAGTTTAAAAGACCTTTATACACTTAATTTTATCGACTTGAAAGGCTCCTCTTTAGAATCAATAGAAGACATAACTTGCCCGGAAATTGAATTAAATGATTGCATAAATCTAAAAAAGGTAAAAAATCTTAGAAATATACAAAAAATTGATTTCACAAATTGTACAAGTCTAACTGAAATTGATAATCTTCTTTTAGGGAGAACAAATGCATTCGAACTCCCTAAATATTGGATTGCATTTACTAACTGTAAAAATCTTATCTCTGCAGAAAATCTAGAAGCAGATATAATCACATTCAAAGGTTGCGAAAATCTAAGTTATGTGGATAATATAGTAGGGCACAGAAACATTGATTTTTCAGACTGCCCAGAAATAAAAACCCAAAAAATGAATTCAATAAATTTCAATGTTCATTCACGAAAAGCACTCTTTGACTATGAATATGGCAAAATGACATATGAAGAAGCAAGAGAATTATATGATATGAGAGATGAAGAAAAGAGAAAAAAATTTATAGAAAAAATATCCGATAGGAATAAATCTTTAATGGAGTATCTTGGGTATTAAAATAAAAAATTATCTCGTAACCTGAAAGCTTCTTACAGCTTCCAACAATTTCTTAGCTTTTTTATTCTCGTCAAAATGTTTTCTAACTGGTTCTAAAAGTTCGTTAATATATACTGCACAGGTCATTTTAACATCAAGAGGATGAACTTTTTTTTCAACAAAAACTTTTTCTAATTCATTATAAGAATTAAAAGATAAATTTCCTCCAAACTTTTCATCACGAGTAATAATTATCTTATCAAACTTTTCAAAAATAATATATTTGAAATATTCTAAAATAGGATTATCCTCGATTTGTCCTTCTGGACAATAAGCCTTCTTAAACTTTCTTTTTACTTCATCTTCTGAATCAGTCATAAAAATAGCAGTATCAGGTTTAGACTTGCTCATTTTAATTTCAATTTTTCTGTCTATAGAATTTAATGACCCATCAACCTTCGGTTCACTCAAACCCATAAGCATATGATGACTGATAATCACAGGAGGTTTAAATCCTAATTTTGGGAATAAATCTCTTGCAAGCATATTTACTTTTCTCTGATCCATTCCAAGTTGAGCAATATCAGCACCTAAATGATGAATATCAGCAGCCTGCATTAATGGATAAATAATTTGCGACGAAGGATTATTTGTATTCTCCTCACGCCCCATAATTTGACCACATCTAAGCACTCTATTAATAGTAGCATTCATAGACAACTTCAAAACTGTTTCCCAATATTCAGGATGCTCTTTAATAAAATCACTTGCCCAGATAAATTCAACATTTTCTAAATCCATACCACAAGCTTTCCAAACTTCAATGAAATATTCACCAACAATTTTAATCTTCTCTAAATCTCCACCCATCTTATTATTTAACAATCCAAACCAATCTGCAACCCAAAATTTAAATTTAATACCTGTAGAAGTTAATTTATTAACATTAATTGCCCGAAGTAAACCCTGTGCAATATGAATATTCCCTGAAGGTTCAAACCCATCATAAGCAATCGGATTTTTTTTATTCAGAAATAATTCTCTAAGTTCTTCTAGATTAATAACCTCTTCACCAACTTCATTAATTATTTTAATTTTCTCTTCAATATTCAAACTTTTTACCATTTTAAATTAAACAAAAAACAATTATTAAAGATTTCTATTAAATTTATTCTTCAGCTTGCACAGCCCCGAATAAAATATTCCCTGTGCAATTACCTGCTACACCTCGAGGAACATAAACTCTCCAATATGTTCCATTAATAGCATCATCATTAGAATCATTCTGTCGATAATTTAAATTAAATCTTTTTACAGTCGCACCAGCACTTAAATTAGTATAATTTGCTTCAAAATCTGAAAAAGTTAATGGCCCGGTAATTGATGTATTAAGCCTGAATTTTTCATAGCCTATGCTAATATTTTGGATATTACCTAAAGTACAATTCATAGAATAATTATCTCCCTGAGTAACTGCATAACCTGAAAGACTCAAGTTTAAGATTACATTTCCGGTATTACTTACATTAACAGTTTTTTCCCCTGAAACAGAAGTTGAATTTACAACGCTATAATCAATAGAAGAAGGAAGACCAATAGATAAAAGTTGGTTTATAGTAATACTATCATTTTGTAAATCACTAAAACCAACACTATCATTAACATATAATGAACAATTCCAATTTCCTGGATTTGCATAATAATAAATCTGGAAATTACATTGTGCTAAAGCGTGATAATCATCATCACTCACACCACCCCATGAACTAAAATTAGTATTAATAAGACAAGAGCCATTCGTATAATGTAAATTATTATCGTTACTTCCACCATAAGAAGAACCGGAAGTAATAAATAATTCAGCAGTTGCATTACCTAAAGTACTGTCATTATTATAATCCCTAATCAAACCCTCACATAAAACCGTTTTTGTTGAATTACCAACTAAAGTAACGCTTGAAGCACTATTGTCAATACTAACATTCAATAATTCCGGATAAACTTCTCCAACTTGTAATGAAGTAGTAACAGTAACATTATTCCCAACACCCCCGCTAATAAAAGAACTAAAAGAAGTTAGAATGAAAGATAATGCAATTAATTCTAAAAATAAAATTCCAATTAACTTTGCTTCAATATTCATTTTTTTATTTAAATTATTTAATTTCATTTTCTAATTTTAAGTACCTATTTCTACATAAACATAATATGCAGTAGCCCCTGAAAAACCAGGAGAACCATCCTCAGGAACAATCATCTGAAAATCATATTTTGAACCATCATATCCTGCCACATCTTCTTCTAAAATAGTAGCATAAACAGTATTTACTCCGTCACTTAAAGCCATTTCCTCGAAACTTGAATCTTGTGCTACATCATTTACATAAGTGTTTATTGTAGGACAAGTATTAGCAGGAATAGAAACAGCCCCAACCCAAAAAGTACTATGTGTTCCGGGAGCAGATGCATTGAAGGTCTTATTTAATTGATCATTTGAATTATTATGATTCATTGCAATTGCTTCAGTGCTAAGATACGTTGCATTTGAACAATTAACACTTGCCCAAGTAATTGCACCAGATTGCCTTGTCGCATAAACTCTACCAGTAATTGTCGTAATACTCCAATCATAAATAGTAGAACCAGCTGAATCATCTAAGGTAAAACTACCTGTAACATTACCAACAAATGCTTTCCATCGAGGATTTTGAATAGTCGCAGATAAATTGAAAGTAGAAACATATCCCCCAGAGATATTAAACATCTTTGCACTAACTGCATCCTTTGTCTCATTTGTAACACTAGTAATTGTATCAGGACCACCAGGGTTCGCTGCAAAAACTAAACCAAATGAAGTTAATGATAATAAAAAACCAATTAATATAAGAACAACTAAAAGAATCTCCTTCTCTTTTTTTAATCTATTTTCAATATTTTTTTGCATTTTTTTATACTCTTTCTTTTCTCATTCATCCTTTTCTTTTCCTCGTTTTAATAAAAATAAAAATAAAAAATAAAATAACCTTATTCTAGCTCTACATAAAAGTAGTACGGTCTAGTAGCAGTATCAGTTCCATGACCATCCTCTAAAACTAACATTTGGAAATCATGTGAAGCATCGTTAAAACCAAGCATATCTTCTTCTAAGATTGATGCAAAAATAGTTTCATTGCTTCCGCCTTTTAATAATACCTCTTCAAATTCAGTATCAACACCAGCACCAGTATCTCCGTAAATTCTAGCTGACATACATGTATTAGTGTTAATCAAAATATTATTCACATAAAACGCATCATGGTTTTGTAAATTGAATGTTTCATCAACACCATCAACATCATCACCAAGAATATTATATTCTAATTCTAAATTTGGAGTAAATGTTGTATTATTGTAACATTGTGTTCCAACCCAATTAACTGAATTATTAACTGAAGCATAGATTTCACCCTCTGGACTTGCTAGTGACCAATTGTACATTACATTATCACTTCCATCTGCTAATTGAATAGTACCTGTAATATTCCCAAAATAACCTTGCCAGCTCTGTGTTGTAGTAAAAGCAACAACAGTCATCTCAGTAACATTACCTGCAATTGCAGCATGACTTCCAGCAACATCAGCAGGAGCAGTAGCATTCGAAATGCTTGTAAGTGTACCACCTGATGGAACTACAGCATAAACAACAACCAAAGAGAGAACTAAAGCTAGAATTGGTAATAACAACAATCTATAAATCTTACTCATCTCTTTTTTAATATCCCTCCTTTCATTAAATACTATATATTTATATACGAATATATTCGCACAGATTTATAAACCTTCCGAAATGATTTGTTATCCTAAAAAGGTAAAAAAATAACCACAGCGAAGATGTTAAATAAGTTCAGCATAAAAAACTGCACTTTCAGAGTTAGTTGAATCATATTCTCGAAGCATAGCAGGAACACGAATTTCATAATCATAAACCCCATATGCCCCCACACCTCCCTGATTAATTTCAGTTACAAAAATTAAATCTTCTTTATCCACTTCATCAAACTCTAAATCTCCAATGTCATCTAAAGAATCCCATAAAATACCAGTAACAAAATTAGTATTATTTGTAGAGTTTGTTATAGGAATATAATTAACCACCTTGCCAAAGATACTCAGATTAATAGTGCTATCATTATTATAAAGAGAATCAACAGAATCTTCAAAATTACTCATATTTAAAAGAGAATCAATTTCAATAAAATCATCAGTAGAATTATCCAAATTTATTTTTTTCCCGATTGCAACTAAATCTAACCAAGATATATCACTTTCAAGGTCACTAATAAAAACTTCTCCTTGGCTAAAGTTAATTATATTCCAATTGAGAACAGGATCTTCAGAATTATCCATTAAACTGTAATTACTACTTGAATCAATCTCGCCATAAAAGAAATGCCAACTTCCAACAGTAATATTCAAGCTAACCTCATTATTGCTTTCATTCCATTCGTCATATGTACCATTAGTTGCAAATGGAGGATCAACTAAAACAAAAATTTCGCTTGTCCCGATATCAGCAATATAAGTAGTATTAACTTCAGTCAGATTATACATTGAAATATTAATCAATTTATCAGCCCCAATTTGAGACCCACCTAAATCAGGATCCCCATCATAAAACTTTACAACAACATTATTAATATCTGTACCACCAAGATTTTCTAGAGTCAAATTAATAAAAACAGATTCACCTTCTTTAGGATTTGTAACATTAAAACTAAATGTGCTTTGATTCAGGAAAAAATCAGGATAAGTAAAATTAAATCCATAAGTTAAACTATTATTAGAATTATTTAATGCATCCCAGCAAGTTACATTCCAATTGTGCCATCCCAGAGTTAATCCTGCAACACTCTCAGGATTTGAAATTCCACTTGTAACCCATTCATCATTTTTCTTAACAACACCATCAACAATTAAATCACATTGAAAAATATTATAAACAGAGTCATTTGCCGTCCATCTAAAAGTCACAGAACCACCGTCAAAATATTTACCGGAATCATTTAATGGAAGTTCTAATTCAATAGTCGGAGGAGAAATATCACGAGTGAAATGATAAAAGGTTGCATTAGCTAAATTTAAATCAGCATCAGAACATTCAACAGTCCAATTATGCTCTCCTTCACTTATCCCCCCAACAGGAGTAAAAGAATTTTCTTCATTTTTATTAATAGTATTATCTGTTTGATTTAATCCTTCATCAAGATATAATTTACACTGAGTAATTCCTACAGCATCATAAGGAATATATCTAAATGTAACTGTTGAATTTGTTGCAATCCAATTATCACTTGGAAGAGTTAAATTAACTATTGGAGGAGCAATAACACTAAAATTAATCAAAGAAGTTATATTATAATTTTTAGCCTGATCAATACATTCAATATACCATGTATAATTTCCATCATTTCTCAATAAATATTGAAGATTCGTTCCATTGACAAAAATATCATCTTCAAACTCATTAAAATCATCAACACTCACATTACAAGTAATATTTTCTGCCATGTTATCAATTAAAGTAAAATTCAATGTGATATTATTCGTAGTTATAACTTCATCCTGATAAGGAGAATTGATAATAATTGTCGGCTTTATTGTATCAATATAAAGATATTGAATATTATCTGTGCCAACTAAAGATTCAGAGTCGCTGACATTCACAGTCCAATTATAAAATCCATCAACTAAACCAAAAACAGTAAAATTATTTATCTCATTATTTATCAAGAGGGTAGAATTTGATTGATTCAGGATGCCATTCAAAATCAAACTTGAATTTACCATATCATCATTACCGTCACTAATATTATAGTAAAATACTAAACTAGTAGAATTTGCCCAATAATAATTTTCAGGACTGGTTAAATTAACAGTTGGAGGAAGATATAACGTAAAATTTCTTGTTTCACTTGAATTTAAATTTCCGGAATCATCAATACAAGTTACATTCCAATATTTTAAACCCCCTAAAGAAAATGTAAAAGGAACAATGGTATTGCTCCCATTAATCGCAGTTGTAAAATTTTGAACAACACCGTCAATAGTTAAATTACACCCAATATTCAAATCTAAATCATCAATAACAGTATAATTAAATGATACAGTTGAATCATAAACCATTGCCTCAGAAAGAGGATAATTTAAATTAATTATCGGCTTTGCTAAATCAACAGTAAAATTTCTATAACTAGTTTGATTTACAAGACCAATAGTATCATTACACATTATAGACCAATTATGATATCCGCTGCCTAAAGTTAAAGTAAAATTATTTTGTGCACCATTTAAAATCGCGGTAGAATTTGATTGATTATAGGCACCATTTAAGTATAAATTACAGGAACTTAAATTAGTATTATCGCTAGGAGTATAAAATAATTCAACATTTGTCGTATTAAAAAATGCATTATTTTGAGTATTCGAAATAACACTTGGAGATTTGGAAACATTAATTATTCTTGTTGCACTGTTGTTAATATTATTTGCCTGATCAATACAGGTAACATTCCAATATTTAACACCGTCGGTTAAAGAACTAATTAATCGATTAGTTAATGTTCCATTATTTGCATTAAAATTCAAATCTTTAACAATACCATTAATAGTCAAATTACAAACTAAAACAGAATCAAGATTATCAATAATTGTGAAATTGAAATTAATATCAGATATTAAAAACTGTGAAGCATTATCAGGCTTGCTTAAATTTAAAATTGGAAGAGTCGTATCAATATAAAAAGTTTTATTTGCAGGTTTAGTTGATAAACCTCCAGTGTCTGTACAGTTCACAGTCCAATTATATTGCCCGTCATCCCAAGAACTTAGAGTAAAATTATTAATTTGGCTATTAAGAATAACTGTTGAATTTGATTGATTATAAATTCCGTTAATATAAAGAGAACAATTAATCAAATCATTATTATCTGTTGCATTGTAATATAAAACAGGATTACTTATATTAAACCAAGTTGGATCAAAAAGTTCTAAAGAGACAGTAGGAGGATAATCAACAATCGTAAAGTTCCAGGTGGCACTGGTGTTCAAATTTTTTGCATTATCAATACAACTAACATTCCATAAATGATTTCCCATACCTAAACTCACTGTTTGATTTGTAAATGTCCCATTATTTGCATTAAAATTTAAATCTTTAACAATACTATCAACAGTTAAATTACACACCAATACTGAGTCCAAATTGTCATTTGCACTAAAATTAAAATTAATATTAGTGGTATAAATAACTTCATCATCCGAAGGATAAATTAGATTTAATTGCGGTAAAACAGTATCAACACTAAAATTCTTAGTTGTATCAGTGCCATTTAACCCTGCAGAATCATAACAAACAACAGTCCAATTATAATTATTGTTTCCCAAGGTTAAAGTAAAATTATTAGTCGAACCATTAATAATTGGTGTTGAATTTGTTTGATTAAAAAGACCATTTAGGTATAATGAACAATTATCAAATTGACCATTATCATCACTTGCAAGATATTCTAATAAAACATTGCTAGTATTAAACCAATAATTATCAGCAGTAACTAAAGACACGCTTGGAGCCTGATTTGCACCGGTAATTGTGACCTTTTTTGTGGTTGTACCATTAAAACTAGAATAACTTGAAATTCCCACACAACGAATATTATTTATCGATTCTATATTTCCTCTAATAGTAAAATTAGTAGAAGAGATATTTGTAGTTGTGTTACCTAAATTATGAGGATTTGTTTCACTGCCGGATAAGATTAAATTTCCTGATGCACCAATATTAGTCCAACCAGTTGCAGAAGTGTTATATTGAACATAAACATTAGTATCCAAACATTTACCGGCATCACAACTTGCATTACAGGTAACATTTAAATCCTGTGCAGTTAAAATATTTTGATCAGTTGTTGGAGCAACCAATTCTGTATTCAAATTTCCTAAAGAAATAAAATCCGGAAATTCCACATAAGAAAGTCTAAGGTTATCCCAGTAATGGGTAACAGTAACAGCACCAGTATCAGTATTTCTAACATTTAAAACTAATTTTATTCTATCTGTGCTGGATAAATATAAACCATCAGGATTGTTACAACTCCCTGTCCAGGTTCCTGTTCCTGATGTAATCCTTGTCCCTCCTGTAGAATCATCACCATGCTGGCAAATTAAAAAATCCCCTGAAGTATTAGTTACATAAACTTTCCAGGTTAAATATGCTTTATTATTTGCACTTGCACTTGCAACAGCACTAAATGAAATAGTTCCAGAAGGAATAAATGCTCCATTATTCACCATAAATGGACTAACAGCCTCAACAAGAGAATATAGTCCTCCGGCAGGAACAGAATAAGCAACATTATTTTCAACTGCATCCCGATTATTATTTAGATAGATATTTGCAGTAGAACTAAAATTAGAAGTATAAGTTTCATACCAACGAGCTTGATATGTTTGAGGAGAAAAGGAGATATTAATATTTCTTGTTTCGCTTGCATTTTCATTGCCTGCTTCATCAAAACAATGTATACTCCAATTATGCAATCCATCAGAAACAGGATAACTGATTGTTTGATTTATTCCTTTACTAATCGTCGTATCAGTTAAAACATTAGCATCATCAATGAACAAAGAACAATTATCAACATCATTTGCATCACTAACATTAAAAATAAAATCAACACCAAAAGTAGAATTTGAAAAAGAGTCATTTGCAGGAAAAACTTGTGTTACAAAAGGAAGAGTAGAATCAAGAATAAAAGTTCTATTCACAAAATCAAATACACAACCATTAGCATCATCACAACATTGAATATTCCATAAGTATGAGCCTTCTCCTGAATAAGTATTTATAAAATCATTAATTGAACCATTTGTAATTATAGTTGAATTTGATTTATTGAATAAAAAACTTCCGGAAGAATTATCCCATAAACTGCAATTCAAAAAATTACCAGAAGTTAAAGGAGTATAACCAAAGGTTACAGAAAAATTATTCAAAACCTGCATATTAGAAGGGGAATTTAAATTTAAACTTAATGCACCTGCAACTTGATAAGATATATTAAGATAAACATAATCAATATTCAATTTTATAAATGCCCCGGCAGTAGGAACTTTTATCGCAGTCATATTTAATTTAAGATTTTCTAATTGTACTTCACTTAAACTGCTCAAATCATAACTTACAGTTGATTCAGAAGTTTGCCCTGTACAATCAGAGTTTAAAAAAGTCCAGGTTCCGCCATTTGCAGAATATGAAATTTCGCAGGAACTCATCCCGGATTCAACATAATATTCAATATATAAATCTGCATCAAGAATTGTTGCACCAGCCGGAATCAATGAAGTATTTGTTAAATCAATCACACCTTTAGCTAAATTACCGGATTTTGTGTCTAATCCTCCCCCCAGATAAACATTATTACTTGAAGTTACATCACTGCAGGCACAAGAACCGCTAGCACCATTATCCAAACAAACATCAATTGCTGTGCAAACACCAAGGATAGTTGGATCAATAACATAATCAAATTCTACTTCACCAATTACTTTTAAATCAAAAGTATTTTGCTCTTCGGATAAAAAATTCAAAAATATTTGATATTTTTTATATTCATTAATTTCTCCAAAATCTGCAATTTTAACATTTGATTCCTTTTCATAAACTTCGATACGACCATTTCCTTTAGCATAAATAGTAATATCATTTTGATTCGTTAAGTTCTTTTCAAAAGTTACTCTTAAAAATTCTTGATTAGAAATTAAAACAAAATTTTCATCAATATCTTTAATCAAATCATAAACCTCTTCAATAAAATTTCGCTGTGAATCTAAATGTTCAGCTTTAGTCACTAAAATAATTTCAAAAGTTTGAGTCGATAAATGAGGGGCAATCCATTCAACATAGTCTAAAAATCCATCATTATCAGAATCATAAGCTTCAAAATCAAGATATTTTTCACCACCTTTCCAATAAATTTTAATTAAATCTTTTTCATCCGGAGTAAATATTTCATTAATGTTAGTATAAGCTAAAACATTTTCATAATGAATATCAGAAGATACAATAACTTCTTTTTCCGTAAATGAAATATCTTTTTCGATTTTTTGAGGAGTAGGAGTATTATATTTAATTTCTATTTCTCCGTCAATATCTGTTAAGATAATTTCTTTTTCATTTTCTTTTCCGGATAAAGAATTCAGAATATTGCTAAAGATTAAATTATTTTCTACAAATTCAATAGATTGATTATTCTCTAAAACAACAATCTCTTCACTTAATTCTGGAATTTTTATTCTAATTTTTTTTGCATTAGACATATCAATTTCTTTCGTCCATAAAACAGGCTTGCCTATAACAATACCAGGATAATTTTCAGACAATTTCTTTGATTCTTCAATAATACCTAGATTACTTAAAGAAAAATTGTCTTTATTCAAAGTATTTGAGTTTATCTCAGAGACTTCTGGTTTTTCTAAAACTTCAAAATTAAAAGTTTCAGAAATATTTTCAGTTTTAAGAATAACTTCATAAAAACCAGCTTCTTTTAATTTAAAAGTAAACATATCATTATAACCTTCTTTAATTAAAATTTGATTAGGAGTAATAATTTTCAAAGTATAATTCCCATAAGATCTTAAATCAAATTTAACATCTTCCCCCACAAAATAACTTTTTTCAAACGAAAATAAAGACGACAAAAAAGGTAAAAATAACAATAATAAAGTTAAAACTAAAATTAAAAAACTTAAACAAATCTTGCCCCTTTTTCCTAAAACTAATTGAAACATTTTAACCCTTTTTTAAGGCAATTTTTATCAAAAAATTACCCCTTATATTAACAATAATTAATATAAACAAAACTTTAAATAGGTTTTTGAAGAAAAGTTTAACATTTTCGATAAAATCCCGCAAAAAGTTTAAATATCAAACTAATAATTCATTTTATAACAAGATGAGAATAAAATGGTTACAGCAATTTATGATAAAATATTTTCTTTTATGAACATTAATTTAAATAATAAAGTATTTTGGATAGCTTTTATTACAATTTTAGTAATTTATTTTGTATTAATCCTAAAGACATTTCTAAAAAATAACAGAGACATACAACAAAAAGCAAAACAACAAAGGAAAATTGAATTAAAAAAAATTAAAAAACAAAAAAAAGAATTACAAAAATTCAGAAAAATAATTGAAGGGTTATAATTTTATCTCACTAAAAAAGTTTTTAATTTTAATAAAGAATTTAAACAAAAAAGATTCTTTTAAATCAATCTCTTCAAAAATAGATAAACCGGTTACTTTATTTGAAAGATCTTCAGAGATTGAATTATTTGTCACACCGGCAATTGCAAACCCTTCTTTAAATTCAATAAATCCTCTATAATAAAGATTATTATCATCTTCAGAATACAAAGAAAGATTTGCTAAAGAAAATCCATTATCCAAGGTATATAAATTAATTTTTTCAAAATTATTTTTTAATAAAAAATCTTTGCTAATCTTAAATTCAACACCGACTTTTTCAAAATTATCTTGAATTAAAGAAGAATCATAAGAATAAATTTGTATTAAACCATCAATTAGATTTTCCTTAAAGTAACTATCAAGATTAAAATTTTCAACAATCATTTCAGTTTTAGGATAAATAACTAATCTTTTAACAAAAGAATCATTCAAATCAATCACTAAAGGATGCGAAGGAGAAATTTGATTTTTCGAAGATTCATTTTTTTTAGCTGGAGGTCTACCCCATCCACTACTCCCTTCAGAAGAATCAGAAGAAAATGAAAATTTAGGTAAAGAAACAGGGACAACTTTATACACTAAAATATTTTCTTCATTCAAAATTTCATATTCTAAATTTGTCCCAAATAAAAATTCCTGTTGAAAAATCCCAACATCAGGAGATTTCACAATATAATCAAAAGTAAAGTTTTTTCCCGAGAGATTCCATTCAATAAGATTATAATTTGAGTCAAAATCTTTAATAATACCAAAACCAGCATCCATAATACTCCATTCAATCGGAACATATTCTTTTAATAAAACACCATCAACATCATTTGAAAGATTTAATGCAAGAGACATTGTTACATTTTGTGCACCACGAATCTTTTTTTTGCATTCGCCACAATCAAAACTCCTTTCAAAATCAAAATCTTCAATTAAAGCTACATTAATAACTTCTTGAAAACTTTCATTATTAATCTTCTTTGCAAAAACATTAATTTTATTTTCACCAAAACTTAAATTCAAACTATCATTAAAAAAAGTACAATTATCACAATTAAACAATAAAGAATTTTCATCTCTTATCTCAATTAAATTATATGGCTCACTAAAACTTAAATTTAAAGAAAGATTATTTTCTTTTGAAATAATTACACGACTAACAGGGTCATTAACTTTAATTGCTTTTTTCAATTTTAAATTTGGAAAAATATCATAAGCCCTCCCGGTAGTTATAACATTAACTTCATCAGCAAAATAACCCGTATTAAAATCATATACTCTTGCAAAAACTTTTTTCCCAACTTTCCAGGTATTTTGAGGATAAATTGAATCAGCATCGCAACAATACTTATTTTCCTTAGGACTAACTTGGCAATTTAAAAAATTCGAACTATAATTTTCATAAAATAATCTTGTATTAAACCATGCACCAGACATTCCATCATCAGAATTTTCAACAATCCCGCAAACAAAATTAGCATTAATATTAAAACTAAATAAAATTAAAATTCCAAAAAATAAAATAAAATTTCTCATATAAAAATAAACAAAAAATCATTAATAAACTTAATTATACATTTATATAAAATTGCGAAGAATCAAATCAACTTTTCAATTTCTTTTTTAACTTGAGTAAGAATATTAACATTCACTAACCCAATTTTCTTCTTAACTAACTTTTTTTCTAAAGTAAACAATTTATCAACTTTAATTCTGCTTTTAAGAGGAATTTTACCATTCAGTAGACAATCATTATCAATAATTACTGAATATTTATTATCTTTCAAATTTGAAGTAATACCACAAACAATAATATCATTTGAAATTCTATTATAATTATTTTTAGACAAAACCAAAACAGGTCTTTGCTTAATTGAATTTAAATTACTAAAAGGAAAAGGAACAATTAAAATCTCACCCTGCTTAAACTGTGTCCCAAATATCATCTTCTTTATTATTCCACAATTTATTTGCAACAGATTCAGAATTCTTTAATAAATCTTCAAAATTACCTTTATTAATTTTCTTAATTAAGACAGAATCTTTTCCACCAATCATAAAAACATCATCTCCACTGCTAATCCCAATAGAATTTCTAATCTCTATAGGAATTGAAATTTGCCCTTTACTTGTTATTTTAACTATTTTTGTTTCCATATACAAAGTAAGATATTCCTTACTTAAAAATCTTTTTATGAATAAAATTTCTCATATAAAAATTAGATATTTTTACCATTTTAAACCTGACTCCAAACACCACTTGCAGTTACTGAAACTTCATAACCGCTTTCAACATTTAAATTAAAATTTTCTCCAAGATATTGAGCCCAAGGAAAAGGAGATGGAATTAACCCGGAAGATTTTTGAGAACTCGAATTCCATCTGGTCAATGCATCGGCATTACTAATATTTTGAATTAAACCCTGAGCATTTGTTAAACTAGTATTCGCAGACATAGAAATCCAATTTTTTCCAAAAGAAGTTGAATTCTTTACTAAGTTAATATTTGTAGAACTATAAACAATCCCAACACCACTCCAATTAATTGAACTTGGAGCAGAATCATTAACATTAACTTCATATCCTCTTCCTTGTTGATTAACAAAACTAAAATTGCAATTTGTATCCGTACATTCATAACTATCTGGACATGAAAACTTATTGCAAGTAACTCTTTTCTGTATTGTCTCATTCCACATTGTAAAAGCTGTAGCATTTCTTATCTCATATAGAGTCTTGTTAGCATCAGCCAAATAAGAAAAATTTGTTGGAAAACCAATCCAATTACGAGTATTACCATTATGCCTCAATGTATAAACATGTACACCGAAAAAATTATTGCTTGAATTTTGTCCCGTAGGATTCCAGCTATCGATCCTATAAAATCTTCTTACATTTCCTGCAAAAGAAGTATCAGTATAATTTGAATTAAATGTTTCACCAATAAAATTTAGATTTGATAAATTATTGCCGGAATAAATTTTATACAAATAAGAATGATTGGTAACATTCCAAAATAAAGTTACATCACCTGTTCCATCATTTACAGTTTGACTTGCATTCAATAATAAAGGTTTATCCGGAAATAAAAATGCAGAAAAAGAAAAATTGGTTAGATTAAATGCAGAATTCCCGGCATAATCTGTGCAATTAACATTCCAAATATAAAAATTATCTCCTTCAACAATAACCTCTGAAAAATTTACATCTGTGTTATTCATAGGAGAATTAATAGTTTTATTTAAATGCCATCCAGTTGACCAATTTCCGTATAAAGAACAATTTTTGATTTCATAATTATCAACAACACTAAAATTCAAATACGGTATTGCAAAGGTAGAAAAGTTTTGATTTTGTATAGGATAAATTAAATTTACTGTTGGAGGAGTTAAATCAACATTCACACTTTTATTTAATGAAGCAAACTGGCAATTATCAGCATAATCACAGGCATAACAATTCCAATTATATGTTCCTTCATTAATACTTTTATTGAAAATATAATTTGCATTATTTATCCCGGAATTATTTGTTTCATTTAAATGCCAGCCATTTTTCCATTCACCAAATAAGCTAACATTAACTAAAATATTATCATCATTTGCAGAACAATTAAATCCTAAAATCGAAGAAGAACTATTAAAGTTATCAATAGGAGAATTCAGTGTCACAGTCGGAGCAAGGATATCTGTCTGGACTTTTAATTCCACAAAATCAGTACTAATTCTTGCCCAACGATTTCCACCAGCTCCGCCAGTTGGACCTGCTAAATAAGATCTTGCAAGAAGTTTAATATAACCACTTGAATTAATCCAATCACTAAAATTACCTGTCTTTGCAATATATTCAATATATTTTGCATTAGTTGTTCTTGTAACTTCAGTATTCCAAGTCCCGGAAGTATGATTATAAAGATATAAAATAAAACCAGGAGTTGTTCCGCCATTCTCCCCATAACCATCCCAGGTTAAATTTATTTTAGTAACTTTATTTCGTGCCTCGTCAATTTTAATTTCAAATCGGGTAAAAGCATATTCACCTGCACCGGATTGAAAATCCTGAACAACAGTATTATTGCTTTCTAAATCAGTATATGGATCATCAATTAAAGTAGTAGTTGTATTGATTATTCCTTCATATGCCTTATTAAAAGTAGTATTTGAATAATCATAAATAAAAAGACCATAACCCACACCTAAAGATAAAATTTCTTGATTATTTGTAGACACATTATAATATTTTGCAGTATCATTAGTAAAATTACAAGTAATGTGATAACTACCGGCAGAATAAATACTAAAAGTCCATTTTGCATATCCATCTGCACCGGTTAAATTTGAACCCATATAAACAGATTCATTATAAAAAGAAACATTATAATTACTCAAAGGTTGAAGAGTCACATTATCTTGAACCTTGCAATTAACTGTTGTAGAACCTCCAATAGGAATTCCCGCAGGATTCAAAAATGAATTTCCAAATTCAGATCTACCCCATAAAGTAAAAAAATTCACATTAGTCAAATTAGTATTTCCAACTAAATCATTTGCATAAATTTTCCAATAAATATTTGTTCCGGGAATAAAACTTGAATTGGACCAATTAAAAACACTTTGATTATTTAATCCGGTAATATTTTGAGGCGAACTATATAAACCGGTTTTATTCTCCCATAAACCAGTAGCATTTGTAGATAACCATGAAGAATTCAGGCCAATTGTATCACTCCAATTAGCGAATAAATTAATTGTATAACCTAAATAAACAGTATCAGAATAAATTCCGCCAACAGTTTGGTTTTGATTAGACCAATTTGGAGAAATAAAATCAAGTGTTACAATTCTTAAACTAGTTAAATTAAAATTAGTAGATGAATCATTTGCATAAGCCCTGAATGTATAAACCCCATGACCTAAACCCGTCTTATTTTCCCAGAAAAATTTTCCATCGTTATTATCAAAAGTTTCATTAGCACCTTGCCATTCAAAATAAACAGAATCTATATTTGAATCATTTACTGTTACATTAATAAAAATCCAATCCTGACGTAAAAATGAATTATTCAAAGTAGTATTAGTTGTAAAATCTATTTTTGGATAAACAGTATCAACATTAATTGTATAATTTGTGGAATTAAATGCAAAATTTCCCGCAGAATCATTACACCAGATATTCCAGATATAACTTCCATCATTAATAGGTTTTATGAAAGCATTCGAACTTCCATTAAATAAAGTTGAATCAGTATCATTTAAATGCCAGCCATTTGACCAATTTCCCCATAATTGACAGGAATCTAAATAAGAATCACTCGGAGTATAATCAAATTCAATATTACTTAAAGGAGACCAGGAATTATTAATTGGAAATTCTAATAAAATTACCGGAGGAGTCAAATCAATTCTTAAATTTCTAACTTCACTGAAATTTTTATTCCCTGCACTATCAGTGCAATTAACATACCAATTATGGTTTCCCTCGTTTAATCCATTAACAGTAAAAAAAGTTAAAGTCGCATTTAATGTCGAAGAATTTGTTTGATTAATAATAGAATCTAAAATTAAAGAACAATTAATCATTGACTCAACATTTTCATAAGCCGTAAAACTAAAAATTTTAGTAGTAGTATTAATTAACGAATTATTAAGGGGTAAATTCAATTCAATAAGAGGTTTAGTAGTATCATGAGTAATATTCCCATGAACATTATAATTTCCAAAATTACCTTCACTATCATTAGCTCTTGATCTTACTTCAATATTTTTCTGATCAGTAACGCTTGTTAAATCCCAATTAAATTGGTAAGGATTTGCACAATCAACATTTATTGAATTCCATCCCCCATTATAATAAGCATCAAACTCAATACAGGAAACACCTGAACCGGAATCAGTTGAACTTGCATTCACAAATTGTGATTCAATTACAATATAAGAATCATTAAAAGGTAAACCCTGAATAGTAGTAGGGCCAATATTATCAATTCCAATTTGAAGAATCGTAGAATTTTTTGTAGAATCATCGTCAGTAACATTTAAACGCAAATAACAGGTGCTTGTTTCCTGCAAGCATTCAGTCTGCGTAATTGTATTTAATGAGCAATAGTTATTTGAAGAATCGCAAATCAAAAAAGGACTTGCAAAATCCGTATTATTATCTATTTCAAATTTATAATTATTAATTGTTCCGTCACTATCTGTAGAAGAAGAAGCATTTAAAATTTCAGTTCCGGAAAGCCATTCACTTACGCTCGGATAATAAAAATTTGCAATAGGGAAATTATTAATATGCAAATTAACAGGAGTTGCAAAATCTGCGGCAGCATTACTGCTTGAACCATGACATCTTAAATCCCAGCTATTTCCTCCTGAATTTGCTCCGGCAGTAATATTAAAGGTATGAAAACAAGATTGACCAGTCAATAAATCCCCGCAACCATAAAAATCTTCATCATTAACTAAATCACTTGTTAAAGTAGTAATATCGATAAAACCTCCATCATCATATTCAGCAGTTATTTCAACATTATCACAATTTGTTCCACTTTCATTACAAGTAATATTACATACAATTGTGAAATTTGAATTAAATCCGGACTCATTAATTTCAAAAGGAATTGTAGGATAAATCATTTCAGCAATCAAAAAAGCAAAAGAAGTTGAAGTCCAGGCAACACCAATGTTCGAAACATTTTCATTATCTAAATCATCACTTGCATAAACTTTTGTCCAGTTATAACTTCCGTCATAGATTGATAGATAGTCCTTAGAATAAACATTATCTCCGGATACAAAATCACAACCTGTTCCATCATCAACTAAAGTAATATTTTCGTTTGGACCGGTGGGAACATCAATTTCTGCTTTAACAGAATTTACACCAACTAAATTATCAGTAACAGTAACATTCAAACAAACCCAAGTATTAATTGCAATGTCAGTATCATTAATATTTGCATTATTAATTATTGGAGCAGTATTATCAATAGTAAAATTAACATTAGATTCGTCAGATCCTATACCACTTCGGTTATCAGTAGCATTACATCTAATTAAATATTCATTTGAATCAGAGTCTAAAGTTGTATCCCAAATAAAAGTATATTCACTTAAATTTAAAGTTAAATTATTTCCTATTAGATTCCAATTGGTTCCATTATTTAAAGAATATTCAAAACTTACATTTGAAACAATATCGGAAGGATCAGATTCACTCGCACTTGCATTTAAAACTATTTGACCATTCAATTCTTCAAAACCATTTGGATAATTTACTAAACAAATAGGATTATCATTTGCTAAATCAATAACAATATTAGTATTTGTATCTATCCCGATTAATCCGGCATTATCTGTAACATTAACCCGAATATCATAATTTCCATCACTTAATCCAATATCCCAACTAAATGTTAAACCATCGCTAGGATTTGTATCACTTCCAATTAAATTCCAAGAAACATCATAATAATAAAAACTTGCATTTTTTATCCAGGAAGTTGCGTCACTTGAAGTTGTTGCATTTAATAAATAAGGACTTGAAGAGATAATCTCTGAATTTATAGGATAATCTAAAACAGCATTTGGAGAAGTTGTATCGTGAGTAATATTTCCATGAATATCATAATTTCCAAAGTTTCCCTCACTGTCGTTTGCTCTTGACCGAACTTGAATTCCAGTTTGGTCGCTTACGCTTGATAAATCCCAAGTGGTTGAAAAAGGACTTGCACAATCAACAAATAAAGAATTCCACCCACCATCAAAATAAACATCAAATAGAACACAAGAAACACCTGAACCTAAATCATTTGAACTTGCATTAATTAATTGTGATTCAGTATTAATGTAAGAATCATTAATTGGAACTCCATGAGTTGTTGTCGGACCTAGATTATCTATGCCCACTTGAATAATCGTAGAATTTATTGCAGAATCATCGTCAGTTACTGTTAAACGTAAATAACAAGTGCTTGTTTCTTGAGAACATTCAGTCTGCGTTATAGTATTTAATGAACAAGTAGAACTTGCCGAATCGCAAATTGTTGAAGAGGTTGCAAAACCTAAATTATCATCAATTTCAAATTTATAATTATTAATTGTTCCGTCTGAATCAGTAGAACTTGAAGCATTTAAAGTTTCAGTTCCAAAAAGCCATTCACTTGCAATAGGATAAGAAAAATTTGCAATAGGTTTATCATTAACATGCAAAGCTAATTTTTCAGAGCTTAATACAGCTTGAGCATTACTTGAAGTAGAATTGCATTGTATAACATAATCATTACTTAAACTTCCGGTAATATTAAAAGAAGCATTTTGAGTAACCCCCGGAGAAATTGAACCTAAATTAACACTACTAACATTAGAAGATAAACCATTTGAAGTAAGATTTAAAAATTTATTAGGAGTACAAATTAAAGAACCATCACAATATAATAAAGAAACTAAAACATCATTGCAAGTTTGCCCTTCACATTTCACTGAACACTTTAAATCAAAATATTCATTCTCATCAATTAAAGGATCAGTAATTGGAGAAGTTAAATTCACAGTCAATGTTGGAGAATTTAACACATTGATACCTGCATTCAAGGTATTATTATTTAAAACAGAAGTGATACTTGAAGTGAATAAAACATCTAAATTATAATTTCCTAATTGTGTAGCATTAACCTGCCAAGTCAATATACAAGTATCTTGCCCGGAAGTTGCATTTAAGGAAGTGCAACTTTGATTTCCGGTATTCGCAAATAATGGAACTGCACCAGGCGTTGAAGAGATTTGTGCTGTCGGCTCAATTCCTGAAGAATTATATCTTGCCATACCAACAATGTTCCCGCAACGATCTCCTGAACTTCCAATGCATTTAACAGTTGCATTCAAAGTAAAAAGATTATTAATGGTTTTATTTGTGATGATTACAGTTGAAGGATCATTTAAAGTTACATTTAAGCTTCCGGATTTTGCATAAGTTACATTAAACCATAATTGATCAACATAAGCAGTTGTTGATGTAGCTGCTGTACTTGTTTGTCTGCTTCTTAATCTTGCCCTATTTCCGGAAGTATCGAAAAAATTAGAACAAATCCAACTTTCACTTAAAGTAAGATTCTGACAACCAGAAACACCAACTATTCCAGGGCAAGCAGAAATTATATTAGACCACCCATCTCCTGAATTATCATAATCAATTGCACAAATTGTAGGATTAGTATTACTTGAACGCCATTCATAGCAAGCCTGAACATCTAATACTTCAACGCAATCAGTAATAGTATTATTATAAAAAATTGCATCTACACCTGCATAATCACTTTTTTTTGTAGATTGTGCTTCTTCAGAAGCATCATTACAAGAAATTCTATCTGTTCCGCAAGTTGACGGATAACTACCAGAACACGCTACTACAATACCATTAGTATAACAAGTTACATTTTGCGGACGTAAACCACCTGTAGTTGTTCCACCAACGATTGGATCAAGGATATAATCTAAATAAAGAGAACTGCCTAATATTTTCAAATCAAAAGTATCTTCTATACCAAATAAGTTATTCAATAAAACCTGATATTTATTATAAAAAGTAATTTCATCAAATTGAGTAATTAGTTTTGAACTATCTTTAGAATAAATTTCCACAACAGATTGATTTATACTTTTCGCATAAATAGTAATATCATTATTTTTTGTTAAATTCTTCTCAAAAGTTACCCTTACATAATCCCCGCTGGGAACATACTTAAATAAATTATCTTTTTCACCTGCTTCAAAATAAATATCATTCAAAAAATTTCTTTCTGAATCTAGATGCTGTGCTTGGGTGATATAAATTTCATCTTTATCTGTTAATAACGAATTTTGCTTAAGATTCACATTTTCAATATTTAAAGAAAAAAATAATAAACTCCCAAGAATAAAAATACCAATTAACAAAGATAAAATTCTAATCTTCTTTTTTTCTAAACCCTTCTTTTTGTTCATCTTTACCTCTAAATTTTCCAATAAATATTCTATAATCAATACTTAAATTAAATACCGCATTTAGTTTAAATATATTTAGAATCTCGAAGATAATAGTTTTATTTTTAAACTAAAAATTTAATTACAGCACAAAAAATCAATTAAAACCAGGCAAATAAACTTCATCTTCAATTCTTAGTTTAGAAATAATAATAATCCCATAAATTAAAAAAGATCCTCCAAGAAGCAACACCGCAAAAATTAAATTCTGCGAAAGCCCAAAATCCTGCAAATCTTTAGCAATTGCCAAAAAATTAAAACCTGAAAGCAAAAATGCCATTTCTTTCATAAATTTTCCCCCGATGAAAAATAATAAAATCGCAAGCAAAAATGGTGCTAAAATTCCCCCAAGTAATACTAAAGAATTATCAATTTTGCCATCACATAAAACTTCTGTACGAAAAAAATCATCTTCATAAACAATCTTTCGGTAATCACAATTATAAAATTTAGAGATGGAAAAGTGACCAAATTCATGGATCCCAATTGTTCCAATAAAAATAAAATTAACAAAAATGATAATAAAAAATAAATGCCCTAAAATAACTAAAAAAGGAGGTCTGGGTCCTTTATTCAAATCTTCTTTAGAGACTAATGGAATTTTTTGTAAATCTTTAATGAAAATGAAAATGAAAAAACAAAAAACTAAATTTAATAATAAATTAAGGAGATAAACATTTCCGATTTGAAAAATCAATAAAGTTTCAAAAGATAAACCCAATATTGAATAAAACATACCAAAATAACCCAAAGCCTGATAATTATCATCTCTAAAGATTAAATCCATAAAAAAAAGAAACATTAGTAAAAAAGAAATAATAATAATAAAATTTGCAAAAGTAGAAAAGGAATATAACATTGAACCAACACCGATTAAATAAAACATTAAAAGATATAATAATTTCTTATGTAAAGACATAAAATAAATAATTCTGAAAAATAATAAAGATTGAAATACAATCAAAAAAGAATATAAAAATAAAAAATCTTCAGGAGAATAATTTAGAAAACCAAAGAACCATACAAAAGAAAAAAGAGATAAAAAAAGATATAATAAACCAATAACAAAAAAATAAAACGAAATCTGATGATAATCTTTAGTTTTATAAAATAAAAAGGATTTAACAGATAAAAAAATAAATATCCCAAGAGAGATAATAAAATTTAATAAAAATAAGATTTTCATTTCCATATAAGAATATTACTTCTGCATATTTATAAAACTATTTTTAAGATAAAGAAAATAAATTAACCGCTTTCTTCTCCAAGAGTTGCTGAAATAACAATATTCCCTTGACAATCCCCGGCGACACCCTCCGGAACATAAATTCTCCAATATGTCGAATTTACTGCTTCATTCAATAAATCATTTTGTCTAAAATTTAAACCAGTATTTTTTATAACAGAACTTCCGGTTAAATTCAGATAATAATTGTTAAATTCACCAAAAGTTAATTCTCCAAAAGTAGAAGCAGTCAAATTATATCTTAAATAATCAATAGAAATATTTTGATTATTACTACAATTCATCGCAAAATCATCTCCTTCATTAATGGCATAACCTAAAAGGCTAATATTAATTTTTGTATTGCCCATGTTTGTAATATTCATTATAGATTCATTTGAAACAAGCAAACTATCAACTTTACCAAAATCAAATGAAGAATTAACTTCTATTGAAAGTAATTGATTAATAAAAGTGCTGTCAGACTCATCACTTGAAGCAGAATAATTATCTTCTATAGTAAAATTGCACATCCAACTTTCAGAATTTGCATAATATTCTACCTCAAAATCGCATAAAATTTGACTTTGATTTTCTGTTCCATAACTATCATTAACATAACAACTATTATTTGTATAGTGAGTATTATTATCATCTGAATCTCCATAAAAAGAAGAAGCTTCACCAAAAAATTCTGCAATTATATTAAACAAAGAATCTCCGTCATATTCCTCAATAATTACTTCACAAGTTACATTTCTTGTTGATGCAGCAAATAAATCTATCTGATTAAGAGGAAAAATCAAATCATCATCAACACTTAAAGAAAGAATTGCCGGAGGACTATTTAAAGTAATATTCTCTGCAGTATCATAACCTGCCCCGGTAACGATTACAGAGATATTTTTACTCAAATATCCATTCCCGGTATCATAAACTTTAATTTTTAATTCATCATCAATTTCACAAGGAGTAGATAATTGCTCACAATCAAACATATAAATATGATCTGCATTAGAATTGCCATTAATACCAATTATATCGGTTAAATTATCCTGTATGCCATTTAGAGGATTCCATAAAACAACTTCGTGATCATTAGCAATTTCTCCGTCATGTGCGTCATTAACTATACCAACAATATAATGAGCAGAAGAACAAAAAGGTAAAACTAATAAAATAATAAGTATTAAAAAAAAAGTCTTATTAATTATAGTAAGGTAATGATAATGAAACATTTTCTTTTACAATAACCTCATAAGTTTTATTTGGAAAGATTACAAAATTTTCACCAATCCCTTCTAAAAAATTAACATATCCAACAATTTCATCTCCTTCTTGAAAACTAACTGCTTCAATTTCAGGATTTAGTTTTACCAAAGTTTCAACATAAAAAGAATCAGTAATATTAAAAGTAACATTATTTTTTCCTTTAACTAAATCAATAGAATAATAATCAATAGATGAAATTACCGCAAAACAAATTAAAAATAAAGAAAAAGCAATCAAAAAAATAAAATTTAATTTCATTTTTTCACTCCGGAATTTAATTTTATATCTTCTTTAACTTTTTCAAAAACTTTTGAAACTTTATTTCTATGCGGGATAGATAAAGTTTGGTAAATCTTATCCAAATTCGAAATTAATTTTATATTTTTAGTTCTTATCAATTCGTCCAAACCTAATTCAAAATCAAAAACAGATATTTTTTCATGCAAATCTTCTAAGTCTTTATAAAGAACAACCTTTTCTTTTGAATCTAATAAAGCGTATTTTTTAGAAATATTAGAATAAATATTTTTAGCAAATTTAAGATCCTCTTCATTAAATAAACGATTTATTTTTTTTATTTGATCTAAAATTTGAAAATATTCATCAGAAAAATTACTTTTTTTATTATAGAATAAATAAACAAATAAAACAGCAAACAATAAAATAACTGCAAACCCTCCGGCATACTTTGTTCGGTTTAAATCCAGCAAAAAATAACCAGTAAGACTAAATGATGAATCTATTTCCTCATCAGCAATAGAAATAAAACCAACTTTTATTTCTCTCAATCTCTCAGGATTTAAATTTGATTCAAAAGAATAAAAAATATTTTTTGAATCTGATTCAAAAGAAATAACTGAATCTTCTTTGATGGTATTAACATTAGAATTTCTAAAAGTTATATCATTAATGCTTTCAATTATGTCTTGTGGAAAAACTTCAATAAAAGACTGATTCTCTTGCCTGTCAAGAATAGCATTAATATTCCTTTCGATAATTAAAAGTTTTCGATTAGTTCCATCAGAATATAAAATCTCAACTAAATAAAAATTACTTGCCATTTCTAAACCGGATTCATCAATAATTTTTAATGATTCTTTAACGCTTTTATCAATTCTCTCTTTAGACATCAAAGGATCAAATTCAAATAAAAATTCTTCAATGGATTTTTCATCAAATAAATTTTTCATCGAATCTTCCTGTAAAATAATAATATCTTCAGGAACTTTTTTTCCAATAACATTCATTTTTACTCGGCAAGAAGCAATTTTACTATTAAGCTCATTCTCAGTTAAATCCTGTAATTTATATTTTTCAACATCCTGCTTTAAAGAAATTAAATCAGATTTTGATTTATCGATTTCATTTTCCAGCTTTAAATTTAAAAATAAATCTTTTTCTTTTTGAGATTTAGTTGCAATAGAATTTTTTATTGCCATTAATTCTTCAATTGCAAAATCTATTTCAATCAAAAGATTATCAACACGCCCCATCAATTCTAAAGCCAAACCTGAAACATAAGTAACATTATTCAATAATGAAGTAGCATAAACCTGTGAAGATAATTCTCCCTCATTTCCTGCATCATCTATAACCGAAACACGATAATAATAAGTTTTGCCGTCTTCAACCCATTGATCATTAAAAGAATTACTGCCTGAAGTTTTATAAAAATCAGTAAAATCAGGATTCGCCGATAAAGAACGATAAATATTAAATTCTTTATAGTCCCCATTATAATGCCAATCCAATTTTATCTCTCCATCATAGCCAACTGCAACAATTTCTAAAATTGTTGGAGGGTTTATTGTATCTACTTTAACGACCCCTCCTGAAAGAATTTTTGTCCCTTGTCTTCCTTCTAAATCATTTGCTTTAAAATCAAAAGAAATCACACCTTCACCAAAATTTTTATCAATTGACAAATAACCTTTCCAAAATTTTTCATTGCCTAAAAGAGGGATAGGAGTTTTTACTAAACCTCCATCCATAGAGTAGGACAAGGTCGGTGCAAAAGATACAATCTTTGAAGTAATCAAACTAATTTCAACTATCCCTTCACTCAAAGGCTCTTCTTTTGAAAAAATAATTTGAGCATTAACAAGAGAATTGATACGTAATATAATTGATAATTCAGTTTCATTTCCAATAAAGCCTATTGATTCATCAATACATTTAACATAATAACGATAGATTCCATCCCCTAAACCCGTAAAACTTTTTTGATGTAATTTCCCAAGACTTGAATCAAAATTCATTTCCATATTTTCATAAGAAACGCCTTTAGATAAACTATATTTGCAATGAGCATCAAAATTAGTAGCAACTTTTACTAAAACATCTGAAAAGTCTAAAGAATTTTCAAAAGAATTATTTATAGATGAATTATAAATAAATTGAACAGATTGATCTTTTGCAGAGATAAAATAAAAATTATGAATAAATAAAAAAGACAATAAAAGAAATAAAATTAATTTTTTCATTATCTTAAACCCCTTAATTTATTTAGGTAAATTTTTCTTTCTTTCCTTATTTTATAAAAAAGGATAGATATTACCAAGATAAAACAAATATAAATAAAAGGCAAAAATAATTTGGAAATAAAATTCTTATCAGAAATCGCTTCTAAAATTGCACTTGATTCAAAAGTTTTTTTACCGCTATAATAAACTCTTCCGCTAATTACATATTGACCGGCTTTTTGCGGGGTAAAATAAAAATTAAATTTATCCACTTCATTTATACCAATATTTAATTTTTCACTTTCTAAAATTTGAACAATCCTGCCCCCTAAAGAAATTTTTCCTTTAAATTGAGCCTCAACTTCTTTTTCACCTTGATTTTTAAAATTAACAATAATAGTAGTTGTATCGCCTACATTCATTTTTCCGGGAGTTAAAATTCCTAAAAGCTCCCCCTTAACAGTTAAAGCACCTTCTTTTAAAATATCAAAAGTCAAAAGTTCATTTGAATAACATTCTAAAACAGAAACACTCGACCAATATTGACCCAAATCTAAACCTTTTGAATCTAATCTAAATTCGATATTCCCGTCTAAAGTCGGTAAAATTTCATTCGCAATTAATTCTTCAGTTTTTAATATTTCAATTTGATCCTGATCCCAAATCTCAACTAAAACAGTAGGTTTTAATCGAACATTCCCGCTATTTAAAACATTCATTTTTAAAATAATATCATCACCTTCTTCAACAGAAAGAATATCAAAATCTTTAGCAGAACAACTTACTTCTTCAATATCAGTAACTTGAACTTTAATTGCCAAATCTAATGATGAAATTATTTTTCCAACAACCCCTTCACCAGATTCACCATCAAGACTGCTGGTTAATACTCTTAAAAAACCGGAATAATTTCCGTTCGGAATATCACTAGGAGGAGTCACAGAAATTTTAAGATAATAAGGTTTATCTTTTGAAACAGTAATATTTTTTTTTGTGAAATTCAACCATTCAGCAATTTCACCTCTTGCACTTAATTCAAGATTAATTGGATAATCAGTATCAGCAGAAATCACAGCAGTTTTTTCAGAATAACCATTTCTCATAACATTTTCAAAATTCATTTTTGCAGGACTTAAACCAACATTCGCACAGGAAACAAAATTTAACATAAAAAGAAAATTAAATAAAATTACAATTAATAAAAAACCTTTTCTAAAATACACTTTTCTTACTTTTCTTTCTATCATTTGTCTTCCTCGCGAGTCCTTTTTAATATAAAACTTAATCAATTTCTATATAAGTATAATAAGCTGTTGAACTTGAAAAACCACTTGAACCATTTTCAGGAACAATCATTTGAAAATCATATTTTGATCCGTCATATCCTGTAATATCCTCTTCCATAATCGTAGCATAAACAGTATTTACTCCGTCACTTAAAGCCATCTCTTCAAAACTTGAATCTTGTGCTACATCATTGACGTAAGTATTTATTGTAGGACAAGTATTAGCAGGGATAAAGACAGAACCAACCCAAAGAGAATCATGGGTCCCGGATGCAGATGCATTAAAAGTTTTATTCAATTGATCATTAACATTATTATGGTACATCAAAGAAGCTTCAGTATTCAAATAAGTTGCATTCGAACAATTAACACTTGCCCAAGTAATTGCACCAGACTGCCTTGTTGCATAAACCCTGCCTGTAATTGTTGCAATACTCCAGTCATAAATTGTTGCACCTGTTGAATCATCTAAAGTGAAACTGCCTGTAACATTTCCAATAAACGCTTTCCATCTGGAATTTTGAACAGTTGAAGATAAATTAAAAGTTGAAAGATATCCTCCTGAAACATTAAACATTTTAGTTCCAACTGCAGACTTTGTTTCGTTTGTTACACTGGTAAGAGTATCAGAACCGCTTGGATTTGCAGCAAATAAAAAATTTAATGATAAAAATATCATTGTTATAACGATTAATATTAAACTTCCATTTACAAATATCTTAAGATTTCGTTTTTCAATATTTTGTTTAAATTTTTTTTCAATTTCCATCTTTTTTCGTGTTTTCACTTTACTTTTTTCCTTTCCGTTTTCCGCATAAAAAAATAAAAAATAAAAAATAAAATAGGCTTATTCTAGTTCAACAAAGAAATAATATGGTCTTGTTGAAGTGTCAGCATTATGACCGTCTTCTAAGACAATCATTTGAAAATCATGGCTAGCACTATCAAATCCAAGCATATTTTCTTCTAAGATTGACGCAAAAATAGTTTCATTGCTTCCGCCCTTTAGTAATACTTCTTCAAATTCCGCATTAACACCTGCACCGGTATCACCGTAAATTCTGGTAGACATGCATGTATTGGTGTTAATCAAAACATTATTCACATAAAATGCATCATGGTCTTGTAAACTAAATGTTTCATCAATACCATCCACATCATTATTAGCAATATTATATTCCAATTCTAAATTTGAAGTAAATGTTGTATTATTGTAACATTGTGTTCCAACCCAATTAATTGAATTATTCACTGAAGCATAAATTTCACCTTCAGGACTTGCTAAAGACCAGTTATACATTACATTATCACTTCCATCAGCTAGTTGAACAGTACCAGTTACATTTCCAAAATAACCTTGCCAAGTCTGAGTTGTAACAGTACTTGCTACACCCATTTCAGTCACATTACCTGCAATTGCAGAATGACTTCCGGCAACATCTAATGAACCTGTTTCATTGCTAATACTGGTTAACGATGCTCCTGAAGGAGAAATTGCTAAAACTAAACTTGGTAAAGCAAGAGTTACTAAAGATATAAATAAAATTAGAGAGAGTTTATTCATCTTTTTCATCACCTCCTTTCAACATATGTTGAGAATCAAGTAAATCAAGTGAATCATACAAGACCACAAGATTCTCTCGTGTAAATTTATTTAATTGAGTTTTAGAAATAAAATCAAAATCAATCTTTTGCTGGAAATTTTTAATAAAAGCACCAATTTTAGACTTCAAAACCTTTGAGTCAGAAACTAACACCAACTTTGGAACTTTCCCTGATTGGTCAATAAAAGCTCCGTCAAATTCATCTAAATCTTCTTCTAATTTAAATAATAATTTAACAAAAAGATCATGCAAAGATACATCATCAAGCATCCAAATGCTTAATATCCTTTTATGATGAGGAGTTAAATAAATAATTTTTTTTTCAGAATTTTTCCTTGTTAAAAGGGTAATATAGACTAATTCATTTGAAATGCTAAAAACAGTACGGGGTTTTCCTTTTAATACTGAACCGGTTTTCTGTTTTTTAATTAACCTCGCTGCATCAAGCAATTTTAACTGCTGGCTTACATAAGAAACAGTTGTACTCAATTTTTCTGCAATTTCAATTGGGGAAGAGGGATTTTCAGCCACAATTTGCAATATTTCCCACCTCTGAGAAGTAAGAAAAGAATCGAAATCCATGATGTAAAAAATAACAATCGCTATTTAAATGTTTTGTTTAATTAATACATTAAGCAATTAAATTCTTTATTTAAATTTATTTAAAAAAATCTTAAATTCTTAATTTTTATAAATTTAATAGAATAAGGAATTAAAGAGACTATTTAATTTAATACTAAATTAGTAAAGGGAATAAAGGAAGATTATTGCAGTTCTACATAAAAGTAATAAGGCCTTGTAGCAGTATCAGTTCCATGACCATCTTCTAAAACTAACATTTGAAAATCATGTGAAGCATCGTTAAAACCAAGCATATCTTCTTCTAAGATTGATGCAAAAATAGTTTCATTGCTTCCACCCTTTAGTAATACTTCTTCAAATTCCTCGTTAACTCCTGCACCAGTATCACCATAAATTCTTGTTGACATACAAGTATTAGTATTAATTAAAATATTATTCACATAAAATGCATCATGATCTTGCATATTAAATGTTTCATCAATACCATCGACATCATCACTTAAGATATTATATTCCAATTCTAAATTTGAAGTAAATGTTGTATTATTATAACATTGTGTTCCAACCCAATTAATAGAACTATTAACTGAAGCATAAATTTCACCCTCAGGACTTGCTAGTGACCAATTATACATTACATTATCACTTCCGTCAGCTAGTTGAAGAGTACCTGAGACATTACCAAAATAACCTTGCCATGATTGAGTAGTAGAAAAACCTACAATATTTATCTCTGTAACATTTCCGGCAATAGCAGCAACACCCTGAGCAACATCAGCGGGAGCAGTAGAATTAGAAATGCTTGTAAGAGAACCTCCGGACGGAATTACAGCAAAAACAAACCCAAAATTTATCACAGATATCAAAAGAACAATTAAAAAAATATTTATTTTATTAAGTTTAAATTCCATAATATCACCTAAAAAATCAAGAGAAAAATAATTAATAAACATTCTCATTTTTCCATCTCCAATTCTAATAATTTTAAAACAGCAATTTGAATAAACTGCTTATCAGTAGGATACTTAATCTTATTTATCTTCTTTCCTTCTCTGAACTTTTTTACTTCTTTTAAAAGATAATCATCAATTCTAACTTTTTTATCCATTTTTTATGAACCCAATATGTACCCTTAATGTACCCAAGATATTTAAACTTAACGATTCTCTCGAAAAAATATGCTAAAGTATTAAATTAAAAATACAGAATAATCTTTTCCGTCAATATTAATATGCCTGTTTGTCCTGCTTGAAGGAATATTCAACTTATTGAAAATAGAATCAACAACCAAAATTTTTCCTTCAGTAAAATTAATCATTTTCCTGCTGGTTAAAGCAAGTTTTTTCAAAGAACTAAGTTTACCTTCAATCAAAGAACCATTTAAAACAATTGAAACTTTATACCCCTTAAGATTTGAAAAACGCATCAAATCCCGTCCAAAATGAAACATACTAATTTCAGGATTATCAATAGGAGGAGAACAAAATAAAATATAACCCAGATTATCATTCATTTTTTTAAAACTAAAAGAATACTTTTTAGATAACTCAGAGATTTCATTAAAATAAGCATCGAATTTTATAAAAATAACAAATGTTTTTTTTAATGAATTATTTGAAATTTCTTTTTTTCCAGAAATAATACTGCTTGATTTTTTAACTCTAATCGAAGCAGATTCAATAAAATCTCCTTCCTTACTTTTAACAAAAAAAGATTTAACAGAAGTAAAATTTTTAAAAACAAAATAAAAAGAAATTAAAATAAATAAAAAAATAAAAGTAATTATATAACTCTTTGCAGTAAAAGTAGAATCAAATAAAATTGCAGCACCAGTCAGATAAGCATTACTAAAATTATTTTCACCATAACTAACATTATAATAACCATAAAAGTCAAGTTTGGGGATGAATATATCACCAATATCAAGATTATCAACATTAATTGGAACAATTAAAGATGAAGAACCATTTTGAACTTTCAAACTCACAATACCATTATAAGGAACATTCCCAATATTTTGAATTTTAATTTTATTATCAACAACTAAAACTAAAACCTCACTATTTTCACTGATATAAATTGGTTTTGAAGAAAAGATGTTTCCATAATAAGTATTAATTTTCCACCCCCCCCTTAAAGAATCGCTTTTAAAAAAATAAGATAAATTTTCAGAACTTTTAACCTCTTTTTCAAAAACAATATTATTATTTATATCAAAAATTTTAACAACCAAAGTTTCATTTTCAATAAGATTCCCAACCTGATTAATCAAATTTACTTGAAAAGTTAAATTTTTTGGCAGAACAATTAATTCTTCAGAGATTATTTGAATACTAGTAGGACTTGATAAAACTTCAATCTTTTCACTTTTCCTTCCTGAATTAATAACCTTTCCGAGAATGTTTTTTTCTTCTACGCTAAGACTAAAATTATACTTTGAAGGATTTGCTTTTTCAGGGATTAAAAATTCAGAATAAAAAGAACCATTCGTAACTTCAACAGTTTTTTCAATAATTCCGGGAATAGAAATTAAAATTCCTCCGTTAAACATCTGCTTATTTTCCTTTATAACACTTCCATTAATCCTTACTAAATCTAAAGAAGAAAAAAACTTATCATTTAAATTATAATTAATTAAAATTTCGTTACTGATTTTAAATTTATTACTTGTTTCTTTTTCATCACCAAATTTAACATTGCAAACACATTCGCCATTAATAGGAGCAGGAAATTCAAAGAAAAAATATCTTTTTTCATTCGAGCCAATTTCATAATAATTCTTGTTAACAATAAAAGTTTGATTACTGCACCCTAAAGATACCTCAACATAATCCGCCAAAGCAAAATTATTTTCAATAGTAAAATTAACCTTCATTTTGTCCCCAACATTATAAAGATTATCAAAATTATTTTGAAAAATTATAACAGCACTGCCAAAAGGTACAAAAAATAAAATTAAAATCAATATAGACAATAAAAATAATGACACCTTCATGATAAATTAAAATAAAGAATGTTTAAAAGATTTTAGATATTCTCTCAAAGATTTTTTATCCAATGATTTAGGTAGATATTTCTTAAAACAATCAAAAAGAAACAAAATTATCTCAATCCTTCAAGAATACTTTTTAATTGATCAATATCTTTACTCATAGAAGACTTCTTTTCCAAATCTTTTAATGCATCAACATACCTTTGAACCTTATGAACCAAATGATCCAAATCGTCTTTTGACGCTAAACCATTAATCTTATCTTTTGCAAACTGGGCATCTTTAGTATTTTGCTCAACACCAGCCTTCATCTCTTGCAGTTCAGAATCAAAAGAGTCAATCATTTGATATTTCTTTCTTACTTCAGCATAAATAGTCTCAATTTTATCAGTATTAATATTAATTTTAGATTCAATTTTTTTTATTTCAATTAACTCTTGCTTAACCTCTTCACTTAATTTAACAATCTCTTCAACACCCCTAAAGAATTTAATTTTTTGCTTGGCATCTTTTAATTCTTCCATAACACGATCCATAATTGTTTCATTTCCTTCCAAATTAGCTTTTAATGCCTCAATTCTTGCTTCCTGTTTTTGAACTTCAGTCATAATCTTTTCAGGTTGAACTGTTTCAACTAAATCATAAGCTTTAATTGATTTTAATTCAACTTCCTGAATAGTTTTATCTCTATCAAGAATCATTGCCCTTAATTCTCCAATTTGTTCACTAATACGATTAAATCTTTCAGAAGTTGATTTTCTAACTTCAGTAAATGCCTCTAAACTAGCTTTTATTTTTTCAATTTCAGCAGCCAATTGAGAAACACTAGCACTCGCTAAAGAATCATCTTTTTTCTCAACTTTTTTTTCCGGAACAGTTCCTTCTTCTAAAGCTGTATCTTCACCTTCCTTTTTCTTCTTCAAAAATTCAAACATTTTTTATCTCCTTTTCAACCTCTTCGATTAACTTCATAACAATTTTAAAATCTCTCTTGTTATGCGTCACATTAAAATATTTAATTTTCAAATTTAATAAATTTACCTTAATTGAAATAAAAAATACATCAATGCCTTTTGACTTAAATAATTTAATTTTCTGCCTAAATAAATAAATCTTTTTTTCCAAAGCAACCTTTAATGAATATTCAAGTAAATGAATTTGTTCACCTAAATCTTTGGACTTTTTAATCTTAACAAAAATTGCTTTATCAATTAATTTTTTTGCATAAAAAATCAAAAGCTTAGCTTTCTTTTTGTTTTCTTTTATAATTAATCTTTCACTATTTGATTTGCCAAAAAGGAAGGATTTATTTTTATAAAACATTAAATTATAATAGAAAAATTAATTTATAATATTTGCCTTTTAAGGAAATTTTAATTTTATTTATTCAAGGCATCTTTTGCTTTCTTAATTAACTTGCTATCAACAATATTAGGGATCTCTTTTGTTTTTAGCCCTTCTTTTTTAAAATTATTTTCAACTTTTTTCTCAACAAAATTTCCTACCTTTTCTTTATTTCTTTCATCTAATCCTTTTTCTTTTTCAGAAGAATTATTTACTAAATCCTTAACAATAACTTTTTCCCTCTCCTTTTTAGCGTCTTCAACTGCCTTTTTTACATCTGCTTCATTTGCAAGTTCCAATAATCGAGGTTTAGGCTTTTTACCCAATTTTTCCCATTCTTTTTCAATTCTCGGTTTTAATCCCTCAAGATAAATCTCAACAACAGAAAAACTACCTGACATAATTTTATCCTTAATTAGTTTTAATTCCATCTTTAAATCAAAAATATCAATACCTTCTTTTTCTAACTGCAACATTTGATCAGCTAAATCATCAACAAGATCATTATAACGATTATATTTCTCAAGCTCTTCGTCTGGTAATCTACGGGTGCTGTGTAAAATCGGCCTAAAATTAATAAAATAAGGTCGACCACGATTATATTCTGCATTTTGAAACATTGCAACACCGACTTCTGCACGAACTAAAGATTTCAAAAAACCCTCGCCATACTTGGTTTTAATCCTTTCAAGGTCTGACTCTTCCAAAGTCCTTGTTTGAACTTCAGTATTAATGTTAGCTTTAATTTCGCCCACAAAATCATTTAATACCTGTGAAATAAGCATTACACCAATACCCCACTTACGAAACTCCCTGCACGCCCTTTCGATTTGCAGGAATCCTTCACCACTACCACCAAACTTAGAAAGTAATCTATGAACTTCATCAAAAACAACTAAAACTTTCAAAGTAGGAGATTCCTTTGGATCTGATTTAAACACCTGCCTAATAACATTGGCAATAAAAAAATCTATATCTTTTGGATCTAGCTTATTTAAAGAAAAAATTTGAATTTGCCCGGGGTTAATATGCTTATTAATATCAATAATTTGTCTGGCATTAACTACCTGCCGAACGTTCCCTTTAAATCCTCTTGCATCACTTTCTTTTAATCCGAACTTTGAATAAAAAGACATCATCTTTTTATCATCGCACTTTCTAAGCATACCACTCCACTGAGCAGTTGGATCAAAAACAATAACCGCAATATCATTCATTAAAGCTTCTTCAATAATAACCTGTGCTGAAATAGATTTACCCATACCAGTTGCACCAGCGACGATTGCGTGTGTAGTCAATCTCTCCAATTCATAATAAGCCGGATGTTTTGATTCAGCAACTAAGCCTAATTTAACAACTTTTTCACCGGGACGAGGCAAAGTTGCATAATCTACTTCAACACGATATCTCTTTTTTCTTTCTTCATATTTTCTATAAAGCAAAAAATTCAAAGACACAAAACTTAAGAAAGAAATAATCATAATCATCACCCACAAAGGAATACCAAAAAAAGAATAGAGATAAATAGGTCTTGAAACAATAAATGATGCAGTCGAACGAGATAACAAATTTAAATAACGAGCTTCAATTTCTAAAACATATTCTCCCTCTGAAACATTGGCAGGTATATTAATCTCTTTTAATAATGTCAAAGAATTTTGAATCTCAGAATCATACTCCTCAACATTATAGACAACACCTTCACTATCCTTAATAACTGACTTTAAAGAAACCTTATAACTTTGATCTCTTAATAAATTTTGAAGACTTAATTTATATTTTAAATTTTCACCAGGTTGAACAATATTATTAAATAAATCAATTTCAGATAATAAAACTTCAACAGGAAATTTTTTTTCTACAATAGTAATAATAATAGGAATAACAAGATCTAAATCTCCGGCAATAGTTAACGTCCCATTATAAACACCTAAAGGTTTAGTACCATAAATCGTAAGAACCAAATTTGTAAATGAATCAGGATTTACAGAAAGAGCACTTTTATCTAACTCAATAAAACTTTTTATTTCCGGAGATAATGTAAAAATTAAATCCATATTAGTTGTTTTAAAATTATAAATCCCAATAGTTTCTTCAATAAAAGTATTTTGCCTGACCTCTTTTCTAATCTCCTTAGTACTTACCCAAAAATCTTCTGCTCGGGAAATTACTTCAGGGTTAGGTTTCTTATTATACTTCCCGTCGTCATCATTATTTTCAGTATAAGGACCGGTAACAAATTCATAATTCAATGTACTATAGATCATCATAATATTATGAGTTACATTTGTAGTATTTGATGAAAAATTTAAAATAGCATAATAATTATCATAGAATAATTTTGTTGCAATAATTGGATGCTGACCTAAAGTTAAAGAAGGCCTAAATGAATAATAACCCAAACTATTTGTAGTAGTCGTGGAATTACCTAATTGAATAGTAACATTTTCTAAAACATTTCCTAAATCGCTTGTTACATAACCGGAAACTAAAGGGGTAATTGTAACATTATAAGAATCAGCCTCAGGAGATAAAGTAATATTTCTTAAAAAAGTTGAACTGCTAAAATTCACTTCAATCGTTGAAATATGCGTTTGATAGCCCAACTTTAAACCCAGTAAAGTATAATTTCCGGAAATCACAGTAAAATTTAATGTATAATAACCATTGATATCAGAAATCCCGGTATAACCAGCTAACTTAACAGTAGCATTGTATAAAGGATTATTATCTTCATCAAAAACATAACCTGAAACATTACCTAAAATATTTTCTCCGATTCCCCCTCCGGCAGGACATTCATCATAAGGGTCAGTAAAAAAATAATAAACTTGAGTATCATTAGGTATACCTGGAATCAGCGTTTGGTAATTCACTAATTTTTCAGGATTAAAAGATTTTTGAACTGTTTCAATATGAGTAACATAAACAAAATTAGTTCCATCATATAAAATTCCCATATCAAAAACTTCATTTTCTCCGTCATATCTGTAAGTATAAGTTGAAGGAATGCCAGTTATATTTCTGCTTCCAACCATTATACTCATATTACCTACAAAAGTGTTCACAGCACAATCAACTTTCCCGGAACATCCAATAATCAAATCTAAATCTGCAGGATTTGCAGGTTCTAAAGTTTCAAAACTAATAGCACTTGAATTTGAAATATAAACTTCATTTCCCCCTTCAGCATCAGACTGCACACAATCAAAAAAAACATCCATACGACCAATATAACCAGTACTAAAATCATCAAAAAGTAATTCTGTAAAACCAGGAACTCTTAACGCTAGACCATAAATACCATGCCAGTAAATTGTATCAAAGGTATCATGAATAACTACCTCACTAATACTGCCTGCCTGACTACTAAGATAACCTGCATAACCGGTAATGGATATTTTTGATAAAAGAAATATAAATAACAAAGAGCTTGTAATAACAGTAATCAAAAATAAAGAAAAAATCAATTTATTTTCAAGCAAATCTTTTTTTAAAACATCTTTTGCAAGATCACCAACTTTTTTATTTTTATTATTAATAGACATATAATCAAACAATACATAAAATAATTAATAAACTTTCCTAAATAATAAGCAGAAAACACAAATAAAAAATTAACTCTTATTCGAATTTTCTATCTTCTTTTCATTATCATCAACAGATAACTCTTTGTTTTCCTCTTTCTCCAAATTCTCTGCAGAATCTTCCTTTTTTTTAAATTTTGCCCATATTTTTTTAAACAAATTACTAAACCAGTCCTTTATTTGAGTATATATCAAAGAAACTTTATTTTTAGATTTATTAAAGGATGTTAAAATCTCTAAATTAATCCTATAAAAAAACATTCCAAAAAAGGATTTAGTATCTAAATAAAATATTTTAAAAAAAAGTTTTAATTTATAATAAATCTTTTTAAAAATAACCGGAATAAATAAATCAAAGAAATTTTTTAATTTAAATTTAAATCGAAATTTGAATAATTGCCAATTTATAAAAAATTGCTGTTTTTTTGAAATAGCTAAATCAAGATGTTCAACCTCAAATTGACCTTTTCCTTTTTTAATAACTTTTTTTTGTTCGATTTTTGTATCCTCTTCAAAAACTTTTTGTTGATTCTTTTTAACAAAATTTTCAATGTCTTTTTTATACTTTTTAATAAGCTCATTTAAATGAACTTGATATTCTTTCTCAATAATAACTTTTAAAGACCTGTCGGCAAATTTTAATTTTTCAGAAAGACTTTTTTCTTCTGATTTAAATTGTGATTCATAATACTCATCAATTTGTTTTAAATTTTTAAATTTCATTTTAAGATAATTTATTTACAATAGCAGTCACAAGTATTGCACTGATTATTAAAAGGAACAAAAGTTGAATTAAAATAAGAATATTCTTTTATTTTGCATGAATTCTGGCAGGCAATTTTACACTCACCTTCATTCTGAATTTTATGAATTAGATTTCCCATCATCAAAGCACATTCATCTTTTATTAAAAGATATTCCGGTTCCCTAAAATTATTTTTTACTTTTTCTAAAATATTTAATTGAATAAAAGTTAATAAAAAAATCAGTAAAATAAAAAAAGTCACTAAAGGATAAATAACTTTTATAATTTTTTTCCGAAACTTTATTTTCATTTATTTTTTCCCTTGGTCTCTGGATTTCTTCTTGCAAATCTTAACAAATTCAGCCAAAAGCTCTTTTAATTCTTTTTCTTCGTCTTTAATTTCTTCCTCTTTTTCAATTAAATCAAAATAAATATTTTGCCATTCTTTTTCTAAAGATTGTAAATGATTAACTTTCACAGATATCTTTTCCTGGAAATTTTTCCCAAGAACTTTTATAATTGAATTTGTTTTTTGTTTTTCCCAATAACCCCTCATATCAGAAACAACATCTCGTGGTAAAAACTTTTTAGTGTACCAATTTTCCAATTGGTCTAAGTCATTCATTTCACTGGACAAATTTTCCTGCAAATCACTAAAAAAACTTTTTTCATTATCTAAAGATCCTTTAATCAAATCTTTTTTTTGGGAGACATCTTCTTTAATTTCTTCTTTAAGATCTTTTTTTTGTAGAGTAGGCTTTTCAATCTCAGGAAATGCCAAAGCAGGTTTATTTTTTGATTCTTCCTCTTCAAGATACTTATGAACAATTTTTCCTTCTTCATTAAAAAAACCACCAATCTTATCTGAAGCTAATTCAGGTAATTCATCCGGAACTTTGCTCCTCTTAAAAATTTTGAAAACCATTTTATTTTAAATCAAGATTATTTTAAATAACTTTCTTATTCTATCACCACCTTTACAGTTTTATTTAAATATTTTTTTGAAAGGATAACATGAGCACCATTTCCAAATGAAGTAATTTTTTTTTCAATAACTTTTTCAGGAACATTCAGCAACCTTAAAGTTTGATTTATTGAATCGATATTTTTAACTAACGAATTAATATTTTCTTTATTCATATATACAATAATATATACTTATTTATAAATCTTTCTTTTTATCAAAAAATAAAAATAAACTTTCACAGATTAAACCAAATCGTAATAAAGATAAATAGTCTCGCTATCTGTTGAATCATAATCCCTCAATTCTACCGGAACTTTTATTTCATAATCATAAGTACCATACTCACCAACTGATCCCTTGTTGATGCTCGCAACAAAAACTAAATCTTCTTTATCTGCGAAATTATATTCATTATCACCAAGGTCATCAGAACTGTCCCAAAGAATCCCTGTTTTGAAATTTTCATTATTAGTAGAATTAATTATAGGCACATCCAAAATAACTTTATTATGAATTAAAAGATTATCAGTTTCTTTTGGAGAACCGCCGTCAGTAAAAACAGAATAAATAGAATCTTCAAAATCTTGCATACCCAAAATATCATCTATTTCAGAAAAATCGTCAATGCTGTTGCCTCCAGTAATATTCCTTCCAATAGCTAAAAGACTTAACCAATCAATCTCACTTTCTTTATCAGTCATAAACACATTGCCATTCAAATTAATTTCATTTCCCCAAGAGCTAACATTCTTTAACAAAAAATCAGATAAAATTTTAATAGCACTAACATTGCCATAAAATTCTTGCCAGGCCCCAACATAAATAGTCTGATTAATAAGGTTATTATTCTCATCGGACTCTAAAATTAAATCATTTAAATCAGAACTAACAAAAAGATTAGAAGTCCCAATAATAGCTTCCCAGGATACATTCACAAAAGAAGTAGAAAGACCATTAAGGGAAATTGTCTGATTCAATCCTATTTGTTGCCCTCCAAAAAGGGGATTATTGTTATAAAACCCGACTAAAAAATTATCCGCATTACTGCACCCATTATTTTTTATTGTAGCATTCAAAATAACACTTTCTCCTTCAAAAGGATCCAGATTACTAAAACTTAAATTTAAAAATTTTAAATCAGACAAATTAGTATAAGAAAAAAAATCAGGAGAAGTTAAATTTAGAGAATTATTTGCTTTATCAAAAGAATAGCAATTAAAATTCCAACTACCAATTTGATTAATTAAAAGATCTATATAATAATCATTTCCTGCAAGAAAATCCGCAGTAAAATTTTTATTTCCACTGGAATTCCTCGCTTCAATAATGACATTTTCAATCCCTGTTGAATCATTAGTATTGCAGGTAACTCTAACAAAAGTAGAATCCCCGCATGTATGAGTCTCATTTACTAAAACAGAATTCACAAAAGGTTTTGTTCTATCAACATTTAAAGAAAAATTATTTGCATAAAAAGAAGAAGTGGACAAATTATCTTGAACTTTACAATTCCATTCATAATGTCCTTCTGGAAGACTTTTTGTAAATAAAACAGAAGAATTACTCCCAAAAACAGCCAAAGTTTCATTTAAATGCCATCCAAATGACCAATTACCATATAAGCTAATATTTGCTAAATTGGAATCTAAATCTCCAGCTGAACAATTAAAAGTAATATTAATTAAAGAAATATTTGCAAAATTTACAGGAGATTTCAAAAAAGAATCAGGAAAACTATTTAATGTAATATTATTAGCAATATCAAAACCACCATCAGTGACAATTAAGGAAACTTTTTCACTAACATAACCGTCCCCTATATCATAAACCATCACATTCAATTCATCATCGATTTGACAAGGAGTCAATAACATTTCACAATCAATCATATAAGTTTTATTTGTTGAAGAATCACCATTAACACCGATTGTATCAGTTAAATTATCTTGAATTCCGTTTATAGGATTCCACAAAACAACCCTATGATCATTTGCAATAGTGCCATCTTTAGCATCATTAACAATCCCTACAACATAATGTGCTGCAGAACAATAAGGAATTAAAAAGAAAATAAAAAGGGCAACAAATAAAAAAAGATTAAACTTCATTTTTTATCCTCCTCAATTATAATCCTTTTTTTCAAAACATCAAATTTAATTAAAATCTTCTTGCCGGATTTTAAATTAAGAGTATCAACTATTGCCTTGGGGATTTTTATTCTATCGCCTGTCTGAATTTTTGCATCCTTAAATAAAACTTCACTCATTTTATAAATACTATTAAAGTACTTTTAAAAGTATTTAAATTTATTTGTTAATAGATTTTATAAAGTCAAAAGATTAATAGATAATATGCTAAAAATACTCTTTGATACAAAAAAAGCAAAAAAGCATCCATTAGAAATGATGCTTATCGCGATATTTTATTCATCAATATCTATTTTTCTTGGTTCTTGGATATTTCCGGAATATTCCTCGTTAATAATTATTTTTTTAACTGTCTTTTCCTGTTCATATATTATTCAAAGCTCAATAAAAATTGAAGAAACAAAAGAAAAAAATTATAACACAGAATCATTTTTATTAAAAGAACATTCAAAATTATTAAAAATATTATTATTTTTATTTATAGGGTTTGTTGTTTCTTTTTCCTTTTGGTCATTTATTTTATCTGAAGAAAAAATCTCAACACTCTTTAGCCTGCAGGAAGAAACAATTAAAGGTGTCAGGTCAATGGCAGTAACAGGGGATGCAATTAACAAAGAGGTATTCAAAATTATTTTTTTGAACAATCTTAAAGTTTTATCTCTTTCATTTTTACTGGCACTCTTTTATGGAGCAGGAGCAATTTTTGTTTTAACATGGAATGCAAGTATAATGGGGCTTGTAATCGGAACACTCTCAAAAAATCTCGGAAGTATTTTTGCAATGCCTGTTGCATTCACAAAATATTTTCTTCATGGAATACCGGAAATGCTGTCCTACTTAATAATAATTCTTGCAGGAGGAATCATCTCAACTTCAATAATAAAAGGTGATATTTTGAAAGATGGAAAAACAAGAAGGATAATAACAGATACAATAATTTTAGTAATTATTTCAATAAGTTTAATGACTGTTGCAGCATTAATTGAAGTCTATATTTCCCCATTAATATAAAACTAAATATCTTTATATTTTAATTTTAAATCTTCTAAAGAAAGACCATTAATAGAATCTGCTCCTTCATAATCACGAAACGCTTGAGTGTTTCTTAGATAATTTTCTGTTTCTTCTCTTCTTCTTTTATTATTTTCGAATAAAATTTCAATTTGTCTTTCTCTGGTTAAAGGTTTCTTTATTCCAATATAATCAAAGATTTCTTCAACATCAAAATTATTTTCTATACTTCCCATATTTTACCTTAACCCAAGAAATAATTTTTAATTTATAAAGATTTATACAATTCAAAATTAAATATATCCTTATTAATATAAAAACATTTATATAAGTTTTATACGAAAGTATTCGTATGGACAAAAAGCTCTTTTTAATAATAGGATTATTAATAAGTATAACATCTTTAATTTCTGCAGAAGAGTTTACAAATATTATTTCAAATTCAGAAAATTGGCAGGATGTATATTCAATAATGCATTATGCAAATTTAAAAAATGTTGAAGGAGATTTTATAACCAGCACAGAACATGGAACAGTGATATTAAATAGAATTAATAAAGAGAATAGAATCAAAGTAATTACTTCAAAAGACAATCCTTATTTATTTAATTATAAAGAAACTATTGAATCTCAAGGTTTTCAGGGAGTTGAAGAAATTACAGTTGAAGATGCAAATCTTGAATTAATAAATGACTTGCCGGAAATCCAAAACTTTATTATTGTCGGTGATTCATTTGGATATAATGCAATTGCGATAATACCTTATGCAATTTTAACCAATTCATGGGTCTTCCTGGCAAATAGACTAAATGCACAAGAAATAGACTTTATTCTATCAGAGAGAAATGTTAAGAAGGTATTAATTTATGGTTATGTCGATAGGGAAGTTAGAGATGCAATTGAAAAATATAATCCGGAAATAATTGATAATGAAGACAGATTCCAGGATAATATCGAAATTGTAGAAAAGTTTTTAGCAATACAACCAACTAAACAAGCACTCTTAACAAATGGAGAATTTATTGAAAAAGAATTAATGGAAGGAAAAGAACCAATAATCTTTACTGGAAAAGAAAACGTTCCTGACCAAATTAGAGATTATTTAAAAGATTCTACGATTGAAATTGGAGTTTTAATTGGTAATGACTTAATTAATACTGCAACAAATATCCATAGAAGTACAGGAATATATGTAATGGTAAAATTCGCACAAGGTACAAAATCTCAACAAAGTGAGATTTCAGCAGTTGAAAGTCTTGATTTATTCCCCTTGCCAACACCAACAATGAATTTAGAATTGCATTCCGTAAAATATAATAAAATCAATTCTCAATTAGAAGTCACATATAAAAGTTCTTCTAATATCCCTATCTATTTCAAAGGAACAATAACAGTAAAATCAGATACAGAATCAATTAAAGTTGGAGATACACAACCAACATTCATAACCCCGGAAAATTTTAAAACAGTAATATATCCTCTTGAATTAAAATCTTTAGAAAATTTATCTGCGGAAATTTATACAATTTATGGGGATTCAAAATCATCATCAGATAGAATATTAAAAAAAGAAATAGATATAGGTGTAATAGAAGTTTTAGATAAATGCAAAATAGAAATTAAAGATTTAAAATATAATAAACAAAGTAAATCATTTATTATTGAAATTAAAAATTTAGAAAACGCCAATTGTTGGGTTAGTGTTGAATTAGAAGATGTCTTAACAGGATATACAAAAAAAACAATAGGCACCGAAAAGTCAATAGAAATACCCGCTAAAAAATCTAAAGCAATAAGCATTAAAGAAGAAATAACAGAAGAAGATTTAATTTCAAATAAGGTTATTAACCTAATTGCCCACTATGGTGAAAGAGAAGAAAATTTAGTAAATATAATTCAAGGAGAATTTGAATTAAATGTTGATAATTTAACAACAATAACTTATGCAATATTAATACTTTTATTATTAATAATCTTATTAATAGTATTTTTATTTGTTTTAAAAAAAGATGATGATGAAGAGATTTAAAATCAATCTCATTTATTCGACTGCAAATCTATTTTTTCATTCCCCCTTTGGATCAATATCCTACAGCTTTGCTACGTCCAAATGGGGGATTAGAAATTTCCTTCTTCAAACTTAAAGAATTTCTTCATTCCTCATTTGGTTTAATGTAACATAGAATTTACGACGTCCAAATGGGGGATTAGAAATTTACATTCTAAAGATTAGTAAATTTCTTTATTCTCTTTTACAACTCTTTCTTGCTCTTCAAAAGAAATTAAACTTTTTTCAATATTTTCAACTAAAATAAAAATTTTATCAAAATCTTCTTTGTTTAAAGAAGAACTAAAAAGTTTAATCTTTAACGGAACAGACATAAATTTTAAACTTAAGAATAAAACAGAGTAACCCTTTTTTCTTAAATCAGATAATCTGGATTTAAGGTCATCACTTTTATCTTTTAAAAAATCAAGTACTAATCCCTTAATAAAAATATTAAAATCTTCTTTTTCCTTAAAAACTCGATTAAACTGAATTTTTTCAATAAATTTGGGATTCTTATTCTTAATATCTGATAAGATTAAGGATAAATCTTTTGAAATAAATTTGAAAGTATCTTCAAAAGATTCAATTTTTATTCCTTGATTTTCAGAAACTGTTCTTTTAAAACCGTAATCCCTTTTCTTTAATTTCTCTTCATCTTTAACCTCGCTCTTAATAACCTTATTTTCTTTAGAAATTTGCTTATCCTTTTTCATCTTTTTTCTTTAAAGTTTTTTTCTTTAATTTATCTTTAGTTTTGTCATCCCTATTATTAATATTATTTTCTTTAGAAACGGTTTTATCTTTTTCTTCAATAACATCTTTTTTTGGAGATTTCCCAAAATTCATCAAAACTTTTATAATTTCAGATTTATCTTTAAGAGATTTATATTTTTCACCTTCATCTTTTGAAAAATTATTTGTTATCCAATCAGATATCTCGTTTTTTTCATCGTTAACATGAATTTTAAATATTTCATCGTCCATATTCGGCAAATAATCTCTTAACTCTTTTACACTTCCAACCATGATACCATTATCAAAAGTTAAAGGTGTAACTTCCTTTTCATCTAACTTTTCTTCAACTTTTTTCTTTCCACTTTCTTTTTCATCTTCTTTTTTTTGTTCTTTCTCAAATTTTTCTCGGGATTTTTTAGCTTCCTCAATTGATTTTTTTATTTCTTCCTCACTTGCAAGTTCAATTTTTCTTTCTTTAGGTTTTTTCCCTAATTTTTCCCATTCCTTTTCAATTCGGGGCTTTAATCCCTCAAGATAAATCTCTACAACTGAAAAACTACCGGACATAATTTTATCCTTAATTAGTTTTAATTCCATCTTTAAATCAAAAGTATCAACTTTTTCTTCTTCTAATTGAGAAACCTGATATTCTAAATCATCAAAAAGGTCATTATAATTATTATATTTCTCAAGCTCCTCATCAGGTAATCTACGGGTGCTATGTAAAATTGGTCTAAAATTAATAAAATATGGTTGAGCATGATTATAAGCCGGATTTTCAAACATACCAACACCAACAGACGCCCTAACTAGTGACTGCAAAAATTCTTCGCCATATTTTGTTTTAATACGATTTAAATCTCCTTCATCACGAGTCCTCATCTGTACTTCTGTAGAAATATTAGCTTTAATCTCTCCGACAAAATCATTTAAAACTTGCGAAACCAACATAATTCCAATACCCCATTTACGAAATTCCCTGCAACCTCTTTCAATTTGCAAGAACCCTTCACCACTACCACCAAACTTAGAAAGTAATCTATGAACTTCATCAAAAACAACTAAAACTTTCAAAGTAGGAGATTCTTTGGGATCTGATTTAAACACCTGACGAATAACATTTGCAACAAAAGTATCCATTTGTTTTGGATCTAGTTTGTTTAATGAAAAAATTTGGATTTGCCCGGGAGTCATATATTTATTAATATCAATAATTTGCCTGGCATCTTTAACCTGCCGAACATTTCCTTTAAATGCTCTTGCATCACTTTCTTTTAATCCGAAGTTAGAATAATAAGAAATCATCTTTTTATCATCACATTTTCTAAGCATACCGCTCCACTGAGCAGTTGGATCAAAAACAATTACAGCAATATTATTCATTAAAGCCTCTTCGATAATCACCTGTGCTGAAATAGATTTACCACCACCAGTCGCACCAGCGACGATTGAATGAGTCGTTAATTTGTTTGGATCTAAATATGCAAGAGTCTTTTTTTCAGCAATATGCCCAAGGTACAAAAAACCATCTTCTTTTTTTGGAATAGTATCTAAATCTAATTTCATTTTATACTTCTTCTTGCTTTCAATATGTCTTTTAATTAAAATAAATAAAATTAAACTTAAAAGAAAAAAAGAAACAATTAAAATTAATACCCACATAGGAAAAAAACCAAACAAAAGAATATTCATAAAAGCAACTTTCAACACAAAAGGAGAGGTATCAATTATTGTTTCATCATCATACAAAAGAGTTGTTTTTAAAATATAATCACCTTTTTGTACTTCTAAAGGTAAATCAAAAATTTTAATTTCTTGAATAGAATTGCTAACATTAATTAATTCATTTCCTAAAAGATAAGTATTGTTATTTTCATCAACTAAAGAATAATACAACGAAACATTATTTACCTCCTCTCTATTCAGCTTATTTAAATTTAATTTAAATTTAATGGGTTTACCCAAAACAAAACTTTTCCTTAGTAAATCTATATTCATTAATAAAAGAGGATTTAAATCTGTCTCAACAATACTTAAATTTACAGAAATCTTTTCCTCAATATCTCCTCTTAAACCGATATTGCCTGTATAAACACCTAACTCTTTTCCTTTTATTAAAAAATAAGCAGACTCACTTCCCATAGACGGAATTAAAAGACTTACATTTTCAAATTCAATAAAGTCTAATAAATCATTTTCAACATAAAAAGTCACAGTAATATCTTTTGGTAAAGCATTTTCTACGAGAATAGAATCTCTAAAAACAGTTTCAATTTTTATTGATCTATCAATTTTACTTCTTGAAATAGTATAACCATCTTTTTCGATTTCTTCTCCGTAATTAGAATCAATAGAAGTTATTAGATTCAAATTTAAAAAAAGAATTAATAAAAACCCCAAAAAAAAAGAAGACTTATTTTTTTGCAGATTCATCTTTATTTCCCTCTTTTTTATTTATTGCTAACGGTTTCATAACATTTAGTTTTTCTTTTTTTTGTAAATTTTCTTTAATATCTTTTACATTTTTAATGTTATTCGATTGTTTACTAATCTTTTTATTTTGTTTATCCTCTTCAATTTTCTCGTTTTCTTTAACTTCTTTTACATCTTTATTTCTTTTCTCTTCGCCTTTATTTTCTTTTTCGTTTTCTTTAACTTCTTTAACAACTTTTTCACTTTTGTTTATTTTCTCTTTAACTTCTTTTACGCTGTTGTTTATTTTCTCTTCGATATTCTTTTCAAATTCACCACCTTCTTCATTCTTTTTAATCTCTTTTTCATCAATAATCTTTGAATCTTCTTTCTCTTCAATACTTTCTTCAATTTCCTTATCTTCCTTATTGCTTTTCGCCTCTTTTTCCTCTTTACCTTCTTTTAAATGTTTTTTAATTAAAGGTTTTGACTCTAAATCAAATTTCTTTGTTAATTTTTGTATTTCTTTTTTTAATAATTCTCTATCATTTAAAGCATCTTTAGATATATATTCCCCGTAATGTTTTTTAATTAAAATAAAAAGATTTGCAGCAGAATCATAATTTCCTTCATGAATAAGTTTTTTTAATTCAAGCAACTTAATATATAACTCCAATAATTCTTCTTTATTCTTTTCATGCTTATATTTTAATAAAAGTAAAAAAGAAAAAATAGAGAAAGAAAGAACTAAAATAAAAATAAAAGAAGATTTCAAAAAAGAAGAAAATAAAAATTTTAAACCAACTTCAAAAGAATCAGAATTCATCGCAATATAATCTTCATCAGAAGCTCTGGCATAAAAAAGATAATTTCCGATAGGAAAATCCTCGAAAAGACTTAAATTTCTTTCAAGATTTAAGGAAGATTCAAGCAAAATTGATTCTTCTTTGGAATTATAGATATTTCCATAATAATCCTTTATATCATAATATAATGTTAAATTTAAAGGAATTTTATCATTTACATGACTAATAGTAATATTTGCCTTGACAAATTCATTAGGCTTGATAATTTTAAATTCTTCAAAAATATTAACTTTAAGGTCTAAATCAACATTTAATGGATTAATTTCAAAAACTAAAGGAATTTTTATTTGATAAATTGAATCAATCACTAAAAGGGAAAAATATTGTCCTGGATCAATATCTTTAGGAAAAATAAAATCTATAGTTATTTTTTTACTTTTACCTGCTTCTAAAGTAAAACCTTTTTCACTTAATAATGCTTTAAATCCATTAGTCTTTTCAAAAGATAAATTAAAGCTTAAATTAGTATTACCAATATTCGTAATTTCAATTATCCTTGTTGCACTACCTCCTTGTTTTAAGGAAATTAAAAAAGAATCAACACTTAATGTAAAATTTTCAACTCTTTCCCTTTCTAAAATAGGCAAAATAAAATTTTTTGCAAAAGAAGAACTTGAACTGGAGCTATCACTATTACTACTACTACTGCTACTTGGAGGTGTAATAAAAGTCCTTGTTGAAACAACAAAAGATTGAGTAGAGGAACAATTTGAGTTACTGCTTGTATCTTTTGCACAAAAATACCAATAAACAGTTGAACCTCCACCGGCACTAATTTGTTTTGTATAAGAAGAAAGGTTTTGAATTCCATTAAATAAATTAGTATAATTTATCCACGTTCCTCCCTGATTTATTGAAAAAGTATATTCTTTCAAACCAACATTATCATCCCAAATAGCACTAAATGTTACATAAGAATTTTGATAAATTTCTGAAATACTTTTTCCCAAAAAACTATATTTTGGAGGCTCTGTATCTGTTCCAACATTTAAATAAACTAAATTACTTGTTGAATTCTCTTCACCATCTGATGCATAAAAAAATACAGTCTCAGTTCCGGCAAAATTTAAATTAGGATAAAAAGAAACATTTGAATTATTAATAAGAACAGTAATATTTGATGTGCTTGAAGAAGAATAAACCAAATCTAAACCTTCACTATCCAAAAAATAATTATCTAAATTAAAAGCATTTATCAAATTCTCATTTGTAGCCCATGTAAAATTTGGAATATTCTGAATTAACGAAGGCGGACCATTCAAAATATTCATTTCAGTTAAAACTTCTGTACAAATTAAAGAAAAAAGCCCAAAAGAAAATAAAATTCCAATTATTAATAAATACCTCTTCATTACCATAGAATTCTTACTCAATTTTTCTTTAAATAACTTTATTTTCTGTACCCAATATAAACATTTTCATTTGCAAAGAAAAAACAGAAAAAAGTTTATAAAGACCTAAATAGTATCTATAATATGTCTAAGAAAGACTTAAAAGAGACTAAAAGAAGTCCTGAAGAAAAAATGAAAGCAGAAACAGTTGTTGTTAAAGGTACTTTAACAGTAAACCAACGGGAAATTCTAAGAAAATTTATAGGAATAATAGGAAGCAATGAACAGGATGTCGTTGGAAAAATCATAACCCTCTGGTTATATAATGAGGGTCATTTAACAGAAAAAAAATGATAAAAATACAAAAAAAAAGGATATTAGTGTCAGCAATCTTAATTATGATTATATCAAGTTTTTTAATAGTCAATGAAGACAACTGGGGAAAAGAGGTTAATATAAAAAGCGAGGAACATCTGAAGATTCCATTACTTACTTACGCAGATGTTCCTCCTATTTTTCTTCATAAAAAAATAAATTATTTCTATGAAGAAATTAATTGCACAATTGATTATTATAATTGTGATAATTTTACAACACAAACCGAATCTCAGGAAGTTTTTGATAACTGTATAGAACAGGAAAAAGGAGACATCCATTTTTTAGATTTAGATAATGATAGTATACCTTGTGAAGAATTAATCTTTAAAATAGAAAATCCTAATTTACAGGAGATATACCTAAATCCTGAAAAAATAGAATTTTCATTGCCTTCAAAATATAATTATAGTTTTATAAAATTAACACAGCCAAATAACAATACAGAAAATTTAAATTTTACAAATAATAATATAGCAATAGAAAAATCAAAGATAACTCAGGCAGGAAAATATTCACTAAAAATAAACACCACAGAAAATAATACACATTTTTTTATTAATCAATTTAATTTCTCTATTATAAGTGCATCTTTAATAATAAATACAACAAAAGCAAATATTGGAGAAACAATAAAAATTGGAATAACAATTAATTCTCCGGAAAATAACATTCTTTTTTATGATTTAGATTATGATGATGGTTCTTCCGGAAAAACTGAAATAATCTATAATAATCTCATCACAAAAACTATATCATATTCTTATTCTATAAAAGGAGATTTTGTTCCTATCTCTACTTTCTTCTTAAATAATAATAAAAATTTTACAATTACAAATCAAACAATAAAGATAATCTCAAATAAAGACGCAATATCTCCTGAAATAGAACAAATTTACCCATTAAATAATGAAATAATAAATAAGGCATCCATAAATTTTTCATATAAAGCTAATGACAGCATAAAGTTAGATAACTGTACATATGAATTATATAAGTACGAAGGATCTATTGGATATGAAGAATATACAACTACAAAAAAACCAATTGAAAATAATGAATTAATAGAAATTCAAATGATTGATTTTAATGAAGGAAATTATTCATGGTATATAATTTGCTACGATAATTCAAGTAATGAACTCACAAAAAAAAGAGATTTTAAAATAGATTTTTTAAATAATTCAACAAATCAAACAAAATTACAAAATGTAAGCCATGATAAAGAAGAAGAGATAAATGAATTAACAAAAAATTTAGAAGATTTTTTAATCAAAATGAATTCCTTAAGTCTCGAGGAACTTGATGCATTAAATGATTTAGGAATCACAAGCAATTTAAAATATTATCAAAAAAGACTTATTCAAATAAATCAGGATTTAGGAAATAATATAAAATTTATCACAGATTCACAATTAAGGGAAAAAAGAAAACAGGAATCATTAAATGAACTGGAAACAATTAAAAAAGATATACCTCAAAATATAAAAATAATAGATAGTAATGAATTTGTAAAAAATAGTATAACTAATTCTTTAACGGAAATAATTCAAAAATATTTGAATTCAAAAAACGAAGAATTCACTAAAAAAGAAATTAAAAAGATAACTGAAAGTAATTATAATCTTCAAAAAAAGATGACAATTTCAACAAAAATAAAACAAATAGAAATAGATTATCTAAATTCAACAAAAAAAATAACATTAATCACAAAAGAAATTAAATTAAAAGACAGACAAACAGAAATAATTTTAGAAGTATTTCCTGAAAATTTTAAAAATCAAATAGAATTTATCACAAAAAATGAAAATTTAAATAATAATTTATATGAAATAGATGTCAAAAATTTAGAAAATGATAAAATAATTTATTATATTGAAGAATTAATTGATGAAAATTTAATAAAAGATACAGAAACAATTTTATTTGAAGAATTACAAACTCAACCAATAGGAATTACAGGATTCTTTTTATTGGATTTAAATGAGAAAAAAAATATTTATTATTTATTCGGTTTATTATTCATAATAATTTTCCTGATTTATTTTATTTCAAAGATTTATAAAAATTACAAAATCAAAGAATGGAAAAAAGAAGAAAATGTTGTTAAATGTTTTAAATTTATAAAAGAAAGTAAAAAAGCTTTAGAAAGAAAAGACTTTTCAACAGCAAAAGAAAAATATCATAAATTAAAAGAAATATACCCATTAATTTCTAAAGATTGTCAAAAATATTTATATGAAACAATTCAAAAAATAAGAATAAAAATTGATAAAAAAGAAATAAGTCAATTAATTAAAGAATATGAAGAAGCAAAATCAAGTAATCGTAAAGAAGATTCTATAATTATTTATAAAAATATTCAAAAAATATACACAAATTTACCAAAAAAATATCAGGAAAAAGTATATAATAAAATTTTTAAAGAAGATTTAGATTTTTAAAAATTATTCTTCTTTTTTCTCTTTTTGAACAGAAGGAAGATTAATATGTAAAGGTAAATTCATTTCATCTTCTAATTGTAATGACTTAATATTACATTTTCTTAAAATTATATTAAATAAAACAATTTTGAAATCTTCTGAAATTTTTTTAGTTCCCCATTTTCTAATAATATCTTTCATGCTTTCAACATCTGTTTCTATTAAAATATTTCCCTCAAACTCAATAATAGCAATATTTGGTTCATAATTTAACAAATAATTAAATTTAATACCCAAAATCTCTTCTTTTCCCTTTAAAATATTAGTTTTTATTTCTTTTATCTCTTGAATATTAATATTTGTATTAATCTTCAAACCTTTAAAATTATCTGATTCTTTATTAATACTTATTTTACTAAAGTTAAATCCAATCAATTTCATAAAGTTATCACCTGAGTTTTATTTTTAAATATTATTGTGATTTTTTATCAAAAAAATAATCTAAATTTTTAATTAATTTCAAAAAGACCTACTCCCTCACCCCATGATTTCGTATAGAAATATTTATAAAATAAAAATAAAATATTTTTTATATTATTATTATTTATAAATATTTATATTATATATTATATATATCTCTTCGATAAAATATCTTTTTTATAATTTTATACTTTTAATATTTAATTTTGAAAAAATTAAAAAATTTATATAAAAAAGGTGATTCTAGTTTAAATTTTAAAAAATTATCTAAAAAAAGTAATTTTTGCTTAAATTTAAAGAATTTTTGGTATAAATAGGAATAATAAAGAAATATATAAAATAGTTAGTTTAAACTTAAATTCAAATTCTATATGTTAATAGTAAAAAGATGAGTTAATTAATTAAAAAATCTATAAAATAGTTAATTTTTACTTAAATTCTAATATTAATAGTAAAAAGATAAGTTAATTAATAAAAAATCTATAAAATGTTAATTAATTCTTAAATTTAGGTGATTAATTAAGTTTTGGATTAATTACATAGTCTTTAATAAAATATTAATAATTATCAAGGAATATTAATAAAAAATTTATAAAGTTAGTTGAATTTTAATTAAATAGTTCATTATTTCTATTTATTTTAAAAAATAAAAAATCAAAATTCCACAAGAAATGAAGGTGTTTTTCTTTTTTAGTAGTTATAATCCTTTATATAATAATTTTATTTCTTTTCGTTGGTAAATTAACTTCGATTATTTTTTCCACACGAAATCAACCAGTGAGGCACTAATGATTTTTAGTCTAAAAAGTAAATCAATTAATTAAAAAATGCAAACAGATATAGATGAAATTTTTGAAGCTTTTGACAAGAATCAGATATTTAAAGATAAATCAATATTACAGGCAAATTATCAACCTGAAGAAATACTCCATAGAAGCGAACAAATAAAACAAATAGCTTCAATCCTGGCACCGGTTTTAAGAGGTGAAAGAACAAGTAATTTATTTTTATATGGAAAAACCGGAACAGGCAAAACCCTTTCAATTCAATATATTAAAGAACAATTAATTAAAAGAGTAGATAAAAATGCAGATTTCACACTAAGAATAGAATATTTAAACTGCAAATTAAAAAAAGTAGCTGATACAGAATATAGAATTTTAGCAGAATTAATTAAAAAATTAGGAGGAGAGGTACCATCTACAGGTTTACCCACTGAAGCAGTTTATTCGAAATTTATTGAAATAATAGATAAAGATAAGCAATTAATAGTATTAATTTTAGATGAAATTGATCAAACTGTAAAAAAAATTTCAAGTGATTTTTTATATAATCTTACAAGACTTAATTCTGAATTATCCCAAACACAAATATGTATAGTCGGAATAAGCAATAATTTAACATTTTTGGATAATATTGATCCAAGAGTAAGAAGTTCGCTTTCTGAAGAAGAAATAGTTTTTCCACCATATAATGCAATTCAATTACAGGAAATATTACTAAATAGATCAAAAAAAGCATTTTATGATAATATTGTTCATGAAGGAGTAATCACAAAATGTGCAGCATATGCCGCAAGAGAACATGGTGATGCAAGAAGAGCATTAGATCTTATAAGGATTGCAGGAGAACTTGCTGAAAGAGATAATTCCAATAATATTAAAGTAGAACATATAGATCAGGCAAACAGTAAAATTGAAAGAGATAAAATTTTAGATGTAATTAAATCAGAACCACGACAATTTCAGTTTGTCTTGTATTCAATTATATTATTATCTGAAGGACTTAAAGATGAACCCTTATTTACAGGAGATGTTTACAATCATTATCAAGACCTTTGTTTGAAAAATAAATGTGAAGTTTTAACACAGAGAAGAGTAAGTGATATTATTCAGGAATTTGATATGTTAGGAATTATTAATGTAAGAGTAATTTCTAAAGGAAGAGGCGGAAGAATGAGAGAAATTAAATTAGCAATTACAAAAAATATTATAAAAAAAGCAAAAGAAATAATCGAAGAATCTATAAGTTATTGCTAATCTTAATTTTTATTATATTCTTTAAATATTAATTTAAAATTAAGATGAATAAAAAAAATAAACTCAAAATAGGAATAGATATAGATGATGTTATTGTAAATTTTATAGAACCTTTTTTATATTTTTATAATAAGAAATTTAAAGATAATAAAAATCTTTCAGATTGCACCTCTTATCATTTTTCAGATTGTTTTAAAATAACAAAAGAAAAAGAATTTTTTTTAATAGAAGAATTTAATTGTAAAAAATTTCATGAACTTGAATTAATTGAAGAATTCAAAAATAAAATTAATTTTCTTTTCAAAAATTATGAAGTATTTTTTATTACGGCAAGACCCCTTTCAATTAAAGAAAAAACTGAAAGATTTTTTGAAAAATCTTTAAAGAATAAAAAATATACTATTATTTATTCTGTTAATTATCATTATAATAATTCTTATGAAGGAAAAAGTAAAGTTGAAATTTGTAAATCTTTAGGTCTTTCTTATTTTATAGAAGATAATCAATACAATGCCTTAGATTGTGCAAAAAAAGGAATTAAAACTTTTTTGATTAATAAACCCTGGAATAATAATTGTGAAAATCACAATAATCTTATTAAAGTAGATAATTGGGATGAAATTATGGAGAATTTGAAAAATGAATCAGGAAATAATTAAATTTTGTTTAGGAAAAGGCATTTTATTAGAAAGAGAAATTTTAAATGCTCTTAATGAATCAAATGACATAGAAAATTTAAAAATCTTTTTAGAAAAAATAAAGTTATTAACAAAGCAAAAAGTAATAAATAAAAGTTTATTTGAAAATAATAAAACTTTTTTAAAAGATTATTCACAGACTCTTTCTGAAGATAGCAAAAAAAATTTTGAGAATTTAATTAATAATTTAGGTATATTTTTCCAAAATGAATCAAAAAATAATTTTAAAAAAGTTTTAGATTGTATTGAAAAAAAAGAAAACATGAATATAAAAGTGACAAATATGATACAAACACTGCCAAAATCTATTGAGGTAAAAGATTTTGTTAATTTCTTTAAAAGTCGGTTAAATGAAATGAAAAATTTTTTGCAGGATAATTCTGAATTAAATAATTTGGTTTCAATAAATAAAATTTCCGGAAAAAAACAGAATATTTCTATTATAGGTATGGTTTATAGTAAAAAAGTAACAAAAAATAAAAATATGTTAATTGAAATAGAAGATTCAACAGGAAGAATAACAATTTTAATTAATAAAGATAAAGAAGACCTTTATAAAAAAGCAGAAGATATAGCTTTAGATTCTATTATTGGTTTAAAAGGTTCCGGAAGTAAAGAACTTTTTTTTGTAAGCGAAATTATTTTTCCGGAAGCAAATTTAAATGAAAGAAAAAGAGCAGACCTTGAAGAATATGCTCTTTTTCTGGGGGATTTACATTTTGGAAGCAAACTTTTTTTAAAAAAAGATTTTCTTAAATTTATTGACTACATTAACGGAAAAGTTGAAAATACTCCGGAAGTAAAAAAAATTAAATATCTTTTTTTAGTAGGAGACCTTGTTACTGGAGTAGGTAATTATCCAAATCAGGAAAATGATTTAGAAATCCAGGATTTAGAACAGCAATTTATTCATTTAGCAAAGGTATTAAATACAATTCGTAAAGACATAAAAATAATTATTTCTCCGGGAAATCATGACGGTGTAAGATTAATGGAACCTCAGCCAATGCTTGATGAAAAATATGCCTGGCCGATTTATGAAATAGAAAATGTGATAATTACAACAAACCCTTCAACAGTAAATATTGGTTCTAAAGAAGGTTTTCAAGGATTTGATGTATTGACTTACCATGGTTTTTCATTTACTTATTATGCAAATAATGTCCCAAAATTAATGATAAAAAAAGCAATGAATACACCTGAAGAAATTATAAAATATTTACTAAAACAAAGACATCTTGCACCAACACATGCATCAAACCAGTATTTTCCAACAGAAAAAGATTCTTTAGTTTTAAGTAAAATTCCTGATATAATTCTTGCAGGCCATACTCACAAAAGTGCAGTTAGTTATTATAATAATATTTTAATAATTTCAACATCCTGCTGGGAATCTATGACTCCTTATCAGGAAAAATTTGGAAATAAACCGGACCACTGTAAAGTACCAATGTTCAACTTAAAAACAAGAGCAATTAAAATTTTAGATTTTGAAAGTATAGAAAAAAATGACAACTGAAGAATATTTCCAGGATATAAAAAAACAAGTAGATTTAGTATACGATGTAGTAAAAAAAGCGAAAGCTAAAGGTCTTGACCCTTCTTTAGAAATAGAAATACCATTAGCAATGACAATGGCTGAAAAAGTAGTAGGTTTAATTTCAACAATTTATCCTCAAATGAAAGGGACAGGAATAGCAAAAAGGATACTTGAATTAGAAGAACAATATGGAAAGTTAGATACAACAGTTGTTTTTAAAATTGCTGAAGAAGTTTCAAAACAAGAATTCTGTAAGTTTGATACAGTTCTGCAGGCAATTGATGCAGGAATAAGGGTAGGTTTTGCATATATTACTTTAGGAGTTGTAGCTTCACCAATAGAAGGATATACAGAATTAAAAATAGGTAAAACAAAAGACGGAAAAGAATATTTTATGGCTTATTTTTCCGGACCAATTAGAAGTGCCGGAACAACTGCAACATGCATAGCATTAATGTTAATAGATTATTTAAGAGAACTTTTTGGATATGCAAAATATGACCCCACCGAAGAAGAAATAAAAAGATATATCACAGAAAATACAGATTATCATGAAAGAGTAAGTAATTTGCAATATTTTCCTCTTGAACTGGAAATGGATTTTTTAGCAAGAAATTTACCTTTCCAAATAGCAGGAGAACCTACAGAAAGTCTTGAAGTCTCAAATTATAAAAATTTAGAACGTGTTGATACAAATTTTATTCGTGGAGGAATGTGCTTAACTTTTTCAGAAGGGCTTGCCCAAAAAGGACAAAAAGCATACAGATTATATAACGGAGCAAAAAAAAATGGCGTAAACATGACGGGTTTTGATTTTCTTAAAGAATATATTGAACTACATGAAAAATTAACATCCGGGAAAAAAGGCAAATTAAGCGGAGGAATACCTCCTTATATGAAAGACTTAGTTGCAGGCAGACCAATTTATGGGCACCCCTCTCGATCAGGAGCATTTAGATTTAGATATGGAAGAAGCAGAGTCGATGGTTTTTCAGCAGTATCATTAAATCCAGCAACAATGGCAATAACAGATAATTTCATTGCAATGGGAACGCAATTAAAAATTGAAAAACCCACAAAAGGATGCGTCACAATGTGTTGCGACAAAATAGACGGACCCATTATAAAATTAATTAACGGAAGTGTAAGAAGGATAACAGACAAAGAAGAAGCAAGAAAAATCTATAAAGATCTGGAAGAAGTAATTTATTTAGGAGATATGCTATTTCCTTACAGCGATGTTCTTAATAGAAATGCAGTTTTGCTAAAGCCGGGTTATGTCGAAGAATGGTGGAAATTAAATTTAACAGCTGTTTCTGAAAATAATTTAGACGAATTTAATATTTCTTTTGAAGAAGCAATAGGAATAAGCCTCAAACATAAAATACCCTTGCACCCAAAATATATTTTTTATTGGACAGAGATAACAATAGAGCAATTTAAAGGACTAATTGATTGGATAAAACATTCAAGAGTAAATAATAAATTAATTTTACCATATAACAAGACAGAAAAAGAAATCTTTCAAATTGGAAAAAGAGCATTAGAATTATTAGGTATACCTCATGAAGTAACAATAGAAAATGTAGTAGTTAATTCAGAAGAAAGCAGAGCATTATTTGCAAATATCGGACTAGATTTTAATTCAATAAAAAATGGAGAAGAATATTTTATTAAAGATTTTTCAGATAAAGAATTTTTTAATAAAGAATTTGAAGAAGAAAATGTATTAGATAGAATAAATAAAATTTCTTCTTTTCAAATAAAAAATAAAGCAGGAGATTTCATTGGAGCAAGAATGGGCAGACCCGAAAAAGCAAAATTAAGAAAATTAACCGGTAGTCCAAACGTATTGTTTCCTGTAGGAAAAGAAGGAGGAAGATTAAGAAATGTTTTAGAAGCATGCAAAGTAGGTAAAATCAAAAGTACTTTTCCTTTTTATTACTGCAAAAAATGTGATCATGAAACAATTTATACTTCTTGTGAAAACTGTAATGAAAAGACCATAAAAAAGTATTATTTTTATGAAACTAAAGAAAAATCTTTTGATAAAAAAATAGAAGGAAGCGAAAAAGAAGGAGCACCTTATTACAATAAAATTTTAGATGTAAATTATTATTTTGACAAAGCTAAAGAAAAAATAGGCATGAAAAAAAGTGAAACACCTTTGTTAGTTAAAGGAATACGTTCAACATCTTCAGGTGAACATATGATGGAACATTTATCAAAAGGAATATTAAGGGCCTCTTATGATTTGCAGGTAAATAAAGACGGAACTATAAGATACGATGCTGTAGAGATGCCTTTAGTTGCGTTTAAACCTCTGGAAATTGGTGTAAGTATAGAAAAACTAAAAGAATTGGGTTATACACACGATTTTAATGGAGACGAATTAAAAAGAGACGACCAGGTTTTAGAATTAATGCCCCACGATGTATTACTTCCTTGCTTTCCTGATTCGGCAGATGAAAAAGCAGATGATGTTTTTTTAAAAGTTAGCCAGTTTGTTGACGACTTACTCGTTAAATTTTATGGATTAGAGCCATTTTATAATGCAAAAAAAAGAGAAGATTTGATTGGCAAGATTGGAATTTGCATGGCACCTCATAATTGTGCAGGAGTTATTTGCAGATTTATTGGTTTCTCTAAAACTTTAGGTTTAATGGCAAGCCCTTATATGCATGCGGCGATTAGAAGGGATTGTGATGGAGATGAAGCAGCAATAATGCTCCTTGGAGATGTCCTTCTGAATTTTTCACGTTCATTCTTGCCGGGACATAGAGGCGGAACTCAGGATGCACCTTTGGTTTTAAATGCCAGAATTGATGCAGGAGAAGTTGATGATCAGATTCTTGATTTTGAATTTGTTAAAGGTCATTACCCTTTAGAACTATATGAAAAGGCTGAGAAAAGAATGCATTCTTCAGAAGTAAAAGGAATAAGAACTTGCAGAAATGTAATGAAAGAAAAAAAAGATCCTTTTGTCGGATTAGGTTTTACTCATGACACGACTAACTTTAATGACGGAGTTGGTTGTTCTTCGTATAAAACTCTGGGAACAATGCAGGAAAAAGTACGACATCAAATGGAACTTGTTGAAAAACTTAGAGCAGTTGATACAAGTGATACAGCAAGACTTATTATTGAAAGACATTTTATGAGAGACCTAAGAGGTAATTTAAGAAAGTTTTCAATGCAGGGATTTCGATGTGTAGCTTGTAACGATATCATGAGGCGTCCGCCATTAAGCGGAGTTTGTATAAAATGCGGAGGGAAGCTTATATTCACCATTCATGAAGGAGGAATAAAAAAATATCTTGAACCAGCATTAGAGCTCGCAACAAAATATAACTTATCTCCCTATATGAAACAAAATCTGGATTTAGTAAAGAGATATATCGAAAGTATTTTTGGGAAAGAACTTGAAAAGCAAGAAGAATTAGGCAAATGGTTTTAAGAATTTAAAGAACCCTGCAAAATAGAATATTTATTAAGTTCCTCGTATATAGAATTTAATGGATGATTCTAAAGAAATTAGTGATTTTTTAAAAGCATGTAATGACAAAGATTATCTTCAAAAAGATATAAATTCCTTTTTAATTGCAATAGATTTTGCAAAGAAAAATTTAGAAAATCGTAAAAGAGAATCAGGTGAATATGTTTATAAAAATAATGTAAATATTGGAACCATTTTGGTTAAATCTAATTTATCTAAAGAGATTGTGATTGCAGGGCTTTTATATGGTCTTGAAAAGTTAGTTATTGCAAAAGAAATTAAAGAAACTTTTGGAGAAGATATTGCAAGTATTATTTTTGGGCAGTTACAATTTAATGAAGTTAAAAAAGGAAACAAAAATCTGGAAGCAGGAATAATCAGAAAAATTCTTTTAACCAGCCTATACGATGTAAGAATTATTTTAGTCAAGCTTGCTGTAAAATTAGCAAGTTTGAATACTATTCAAGTCTTTGATGCAAAAAAGCAAAAAGAAATCGCAAAAGAAGTTCTTGATATTTATGTGCCATTAGCAACAAGATTAGGTTTAGAATATATTAGGACAAGATTAGAATCATTAGCATTTAAGATTGTTTATCCTAAACAATATTTAGAAATTTCAAATTTTTTTAAAGAAACATCTAAAGAAAGAGAAGAATTTGTAAAGAATTTAGTTGAAGAAATAAAAATTTTATTAGATAACAAAGTCGGAATAGTAAAAGTAAAAGGAAGGCATAAAGAGATAAGAAGCATTTTTAAAAAGATTTTAGAAAAAGGAACATCATTAAAAGAACAGAAAGATCACTATGCTATAAGAATAATTGTTAAAACCGTAGACGATTGTTATAAAACTCTTGGAATTTTACACCAAAATTACGAACCATTGGAAGAAGGACTCAAAGATTATATAAATTCCCCTAAACCAAACGGATACCAATCAATCCATACAATAATAAAAATTCCAAAGGAAAAGAAGGAGGTAGAAGTTCAAATAAGAACACAGGATATGGATGAGTTTGCCGAAGAAGGAGGAGCATCTCATTGGAGTTATAAAAAACTGCAATCAGATAAAAATTTTGAAAAAAAAGTAGGATGGCTCAGAGAATTAATTGAATTCCAAAAAAATTCTTCAGAAAAAGATTTCATGAAAGGATTAAAATTGGACCTGTTTGCAGATAAGATCTATTGCTATACCCCAAAGGGCGACGTCAGGGAATTACCAAAAAATGCAACAGTATTGGATTTTGCATATAGTATTCATCAGGAAATTGGAGAAAAATCTATTGGAGGAAGAATAAACGGCAAATTTGTTTCATTAAAAGAACCATTAAAAAATGGTGTAGTTGTGGAGATTGTAACAAATAAAAATCAAAGACCAAGAAGAGACTGGCTTAAATTTGTGATTTCTTCTCGAGCAAAAACTAAAATTAAACAAGGTGTAAAAAGATATGAATCAATCCCAATTACACATGTATATACCATAGAAAACAAAAAAGATGAAGATTATGAAAATCTTGTTGAATGTCCCGAATTTCCAAATGCTATTTTTTCTCTTGCAAAATGTTGTTCCCCTGTCCCAAAAGATTCTTTAATTGCAATAATGAAATCTTATAAAAACTTTTTAGTTCATAAAGAAAATTGCCCACGGTTAAAAGGAAATATAAAAAATGCGATACCTGTTTTTTGGAAAGAAGTATTTAATAGTCCTCTAAAACTAAAAGTTTTTTCTGAAGATAGACCTGGAATTCTTGCAGATGTTCTCAATACTATCTCTCGGGAAGGATTTATAGTAAAAAAAGCAACCGCAAAAATAGTCAGTGAAGGATTTACAGAATGTGGTTTTGTAATTATCCCAAAAGTTCTGGAAGACGTTTATGATATGGTTAATCGAGTGAAAAAAGTCAGAAGTGTACGTAAAATCTTTTTTGAATAACTTTTTAAACAATTTTCTTCTTTTAATTTATGATGAAACAAAAAGAAAAATTTCATGAAAGAGTTTATTCTAAAACAAAATCTTCTGCACAAAAATTCAATAATGAATTTAAAAAGCAAGTTGCAACAGGCGTAACTGCAGCATTTGCCTTTTTTATTGCATTAAGCTGGAGGACACCAATAGAAAATTTAATTAATCTTTTTATAAAGAAATTTGATTTTATGCAAAGTGCAATTTATTGGGAATTTCTTTCTGCAATTTTAGTAACCATTATCGCTGCTGTAGGCTTGATTTTTATTTCAAGATGGTCTTCAGAGGGTCCAAAATAATTTATAATTAATTATAAAAAATAATAAAGAATTGTAGGAATTATTAGGCAACCCATCATATTTGTTCTTCGAACATTCAATTTAATGCAATAAATCCCTGTAAAAGTAGAAATAACAAAAACAATCAAACCCAAAAAACCGGAAACAAAGAAAATAACAACAATTAAAATTAATAATGTGGCAATTGAAATTTTTGTATAATTGATGTTTGTTATTTTTTGCGAAATTATTTTTGTTAAATAAATAGTTAAGAAAAAAGCGATAAAACCTGAAATTAAAATAGTTAAAATTACTAAACCCAACAATTCGGGAGTAAATGAATCCATTATTTGCTGAATTGCAACAGCAGAGCCTGTTCTGGTTTTTGAAATAGCATATAGTGAAATAAATGAAAAACCCATAACAAGAGTATTTGTTGCACCAAGTAGAACTAAAAAATCTTTATCCTTTGTTTTAGCTATGAGGTTTCCGATTATTGCTGCCTGACTGCTACCTAAACCAGGAAGAAAACAACAAAATGGTGAAGCAATTAAAGCCCCAAACATTGGTCTAAAATATTTTGTTTTTGGATTTGTAATTTCTTGCTTTGGAATTTGCATTTTATTTTTAATGCTTATTATCAGCATAGAACTTCCAAAAAGACCTGTTAAAAGAGGCAAAAGCGGTTCTTTTAAAAATTCATTATTTAAAACGCATAACCCTAAAATTCCGGTAATCAAAAAAACAAAAAAAGATGTAAATTTTTTCTTTTCTAAATAAATTAAAAAGAATGAAACTAAAATTAAAAGATAAGGAATAAGTGGTTTAGTTAAACTGTATATACTTGGTAAAATAAAGATTGATGGAATTGTAATAATTGAAATAAGGATAACTGAAAACAAGCTACCATAATTTGTAAGCATTACCGCTTGATAACCTTGACCATTCTTAAGTAATTCATGCCCTGGCAGTATTGAAAGTTCTGTATCTGTATCTGGACAGCCTAAAAAAATTGAAGGAATAAAATCAATGAATGTATGAGTAATTGACATCGCGACTATAAAAAGAATTAGTATTGTTGGGTCCATTTGAGAAAAAGATGTAAGCGATAAAGAAACAAGAAGAACTCCAATTAAATTAATATGTATCCCCGGAGTAAGTCCTGTTAACGTCCCGGCGGTCACACCAAGTAAAATTGCGATTAAAATTTCAATGAACATTACATTTTAATTAAAAAGGGATTTATTATTTCTATCCTTAATTTGGGATAAATTTTAGCTTCTTTTTAAAGAACTTTGTTTTAAATTTGATATGGTTCAATCAATTAAAGAAAGGTTGGAGCAATTATATTCAGAATTTAAAACTGATAAAGAAAGGGAAGAATTTGAAGAAAATTATTAGATGTTATTTAATGAATCTTTTTCTAAAGCAAAAAAAGAATTTTATAGAATTGAAGAACAAAATGAAAAAGCATATCAGGAAGCAAATAAAGCAATAGCTGATTTAAGAAAAGCTGAGCAAGAATTAGGTTTAACTCTCGGTAAATTATTAAATGAAACAACAAATTTAAAAAAATCTATTGAATCTTTAGCTGACAAAATAGAACCCCAAAAAGATTTTGTTTTTTTGGATGAATCTAATGATACAAATGGAAAGATCCATTAATTTTTAATATCTTTAAAAAGGATTTTCAAATTTTGGAGAATTTAAACAGTTGTCGCAACCTTTGCAATTGTCTTCTAAAAACTTTTCACCAAAATAGTTTAATAAAAATCTTCTTCTGCATTTATTAGTATTGCAATATCCAATAACAACATCTAATTTCTTTTTGGCATTTTCTTTCATTTGTTCATCATCAATTTTGTCAATGAAAAATTCATGCTTATATAAATCTGATTTTGAGTAAAATAATACGCAATCACTTTCAAGTCCGTCTCTTCCTGCCCTGCCAATCTCTTGATAGTACCCTTCCATAGTTTTAGGAAAACTATAATGAACTACCAATCTAACATCCGGTTTATCAATTCCCATGCCAAATGCAATTGTAGCAACAACAATTTTTACTTTATTTTGTATAAATTGCTCTTGATGAAATTTTCGAATATTGCTGTTTAGTCCTGCATGATATGCTAAAACATTAAATCCCTTGGCATTTAATTTTCCTGAAATTTTTTCCACTTCATTTCTTGAGAAGCAATAAATGATAGAAGAACCCTCTTCATGCTTTCTTAATAAATCAACAAGTTTCGGGAATGCATCCCTTTTTTTGATTATTATAAAACTCAAATTTTTTCTGTCAAAACTGGAAATAAAAATTTTTGGGTCTATTAAAGATAATTGCTTGCAAATATCATTTTGAATTTTAGGTGTTGCAGTTGCAGTAAGTGCAATAATTGAAATATTTGGAAATGTTTCTCTTAAATTTTTAAGTTCTCTATAACTTGGGCGAAAATCATGACCCCATTCAGAAATGCAGTGTGCTTCGTCAATTGCAATTAAACTGATATTTGCAGATTTTAAAAAATTTCTAAAGCTTTCTAAAGCCAATCTTTCCGGAGCTATATATAGCATTTTAATTTCTCCTGTTAAAATTCTAAATTGTATCTCTGCTAATTCATCAATAGCTAATGATGAATTGATAAATTCTGCCGGAATCCCTTTAGATTTTAAATTATCTACCTGATCTTTCATTAATGCTATTAGAGGAGATATAACCAATGTAATTCCTTTAAGCTTTAATGCGGGAATTTGATAGCAAAGTGATTTGCCTCCCCCTGTAGGTAAAATTGCAAAAACATCCTTTTTCTCTAAAACGCTTTTAATGATTTCTTCTTGAGGATATCTAAACTCATCATAACCAAAATATCTCTTTAAAACCTCTTTCATAAATATAAATCTGAAAATAATTTTTTAAATATATATGCATTATTCGGTAAACAAAATCCTTGATATTATATGTTTCAACATCTTAAAGTTTTTATACTTTTAATATTACTTTTCTATATGGACTATGTAAAAGAGGCGTTTTTAAAAGTAAAAGAGGATATGAGTATCTTAAAGCAAGAAATAAATAGAATGAGAGAAGATTTAACTTCAAATTTATCTAAAATGCAGGAATTTGAAAAGCTATTAAAGGATCTTCAATCAAATAATAATTCTGAGGGCTGTTCTTTCGACAGACAGATACTCCGACAGACAGACAGACAGATAAATTCGACAAGTCCAACAGATTATCTAACAGATAATTATGCCTTTGAGGGCTCAAAAGCCTCAAATCCTTACCTTTCCAATGGAAATAAGGGGGTTCCAACAAACAGACAGACAGACCAACAGACAGACAGACAAATGAATTTTTTAAGCGAAACTGCTCAAATCTCTCCAAATTTTAGTTCTTCTTGTGTACAAATCCCTTTAAAAACTTCCTCTTTAATTCCTCCTCAAAATTCAATTGATAATGCAGTGAATATTTTGAATTCTTTAGATAATTTAAAGAAAGAAATTAGATTAAAATTTAAACGTTTAACTGAACAAGAATTGCTTATTTTCTCAACAATCTACCAATTTGATGAAGAAGTTGGATTCTCAGATTACCGTGGAATCTCTCAAAAATTAAACCTCTCTGAAAGTTCTATTCGGGATTATGTTCAGCGATTAATTAAAAAAGGGATTCCTATAGAAAAAAATAAAATTAATAACAAGACTATTCAACTTTCGATCTCAAATAACTTAAAGAAAATTGCAACTTTGCCGACGATATTGCAACTAAGAGATCTTTAAAAATTATTTTTATCTAAATAAAATCATTCTATTAGATAAATGAGTTAATCGCTTCACAGAATAACTTTTTAAGTCTTCTTTTTTCTTGTTTTTAATTACTTTTTAGGATTTCTTTTTTAATTTTCCTCTTTCTTTATCGTCGATATTTGGTACCTCTATTTAATTATCCGAAAAACTTTCTTTTAAGTGTTCTTAGTTAATAATTAGATATTATAACTAGTCTCACTTTTAATTCGTTTTCCTCTATTTTTTCTTATTTTTCCTCTCTTTTTAGGATTTTAATCAAAAAGAGGCATTTTTTTCGACTAAATTCCTTTTTTTAGTCTCTCTTTTCGTCATTTTCTTCTTTATTTAAGTGATTTTTATTGGTTTTTTTAATAATAGATCTTATCTTTTACTAATACTTCCTTTTAATCTCACTTTTTATCAATTTTTCATCTGTTTTTTGCTTTTTTAACTCTCACTTTTGGCTTTTTAGGGAGTATTTTTAACAACAGACCTTGTCTTTTTATTAAAAATCTCTTTTTTTATTCATTTTCCTCTGTTTTTTCTTGTCTTTTTGCTTTCTTAACACTCACTTTTGACTTTTTAAGCAATTTTTCTTTAATTTCTTCAGGTATATATACCCGTTTTTTTCCATTTTTCTCTATAACCTCTTCGATTAAACTCTCACTTTTCTGTTTTATGGTGTTTATTTGTCCTCTAATTGTCGATTTTTCTTTTCCAAGCATTGCTGCAAGGTCTTCATAACTCAATCTCAATTCTGTATTTAACAAAATCCATAAAATTGCTCTTTCTGTTATAGAGAATTGTTCAAAATTAGGTGTTTGAACACCCGTTTGAACACCTGTTTGAACGGTGTAAACAGCTGTCTGTTTATCCAACACCTGTTTAGGTGTTTTAAACGGCTGTTGAGTTTTCATTTCTCCCATCATTGAAACAATGTTTTTTATACTTTCAATCTCTTCTTTGATAGACGATAAATCGTTTTTCAAGCTTTCTATATCTTTTTTTTGGATGTTTTTTTCTGAATCAAGGTGTTTAATCCACCCGCTAACTGCTCCGATATCTTTTTTGACAGATTCAAAACCTTGTTTTGTATCGTCTTTTATATTTTTTATCTCTTTTTTTTGTAAAAACCAACCAAACATAGTAATGTATCGTGTTTTAACTTTAAAAATGTTTTGCTTTTTCGTCGTTAAAATCGTCTTTTTTAATCTATTTTTTAATAATTTAAACACCTGTTTTTAAACACCTGTTTTTTTAAAAAAACACTGTTTGTATAAAAAAATACTAACAAACGGGCTGTTTAAACAGGTTTAAACAGTTCAAACAGCCCAGTGCTTTATCTAAATATTAATTACCTAAGGTTACCTAAGTGAACGAAACAGTGCCAAATAATTTGCAAAGGTTTATTAATTTTTATCTTTCTTATCTGATATGAATAAAAATTTTCTTGATTATTTTACTGGTGGAAAAAAATTTAAGAGTGAATTTAGAAGGCAATTCCGTTTGTTGGTTGTAATTACTCTGGGCTTTACAATCGCTTTTACATGGCGTCAAACAGTGTTTGATCTTTCACAATCTTTCATTAAGTTTATAACTCATATAGAAAATATATCTATTTCAAGCATTCTTACTTCAATTTTTATCACTCTTATAAGCGTCTTTTTTATCTATTTAACTTCACATTTTTTAAAAGATGGTGTTGAAAATTATTAACTGATTAATGTTTAAACAGGTGTTTAAAATTGAAAAATTTTTAATAGGTCTATTAATAAATTATATCCTTTTTCTAATTAAAAATCTTCTTTAGCAAGATAAAATTCTTCAATTTCAATCCTATTCATGAACCTAACCTAAGTGAATAAATTTATAATTTTTAATATTTGATTTATTAAATTAAATTTTTTTGTTTGAATAATCTTTTAGTTCAATAATAGAAGATAAATGCCCTCTTTAAACAGGTTAAACGGCTGTTTAAACAGCTGTTTAAATTCATTTTGTTTAATTTATCAAAATGTAATTTTAAAAAATTTTATTATTAATTTCTGTCTATCTGAAAAGATATAAATTAATTCAAATAAATCTTTGAAAGAGTCAGACTTTAACTTTATCCACACTAAAATTTTGAGGTTAAACCCTGTTGAAGATTAGCTTCTGGTAGAAAAATTATTTAGATTATCTATAGATTTTTATTAAAGCAAAAAGACCTGCCAATCATTGAAAAGTTGCTATTAATAAACTTTATTTGCTCCTGCTCAAGAATTTTGTTTTAAAGAATATTTGAGTTTCCAAGAAATTATATGAGCCTTAAATATTAAAAAAGGAGGTTGTTTTTGGAATAAAATGATATTCATTAACCTAACCTAAGTTAATAATCCTAAAGGGTCTTTCATTATAATTTTATTAAGCAAACAGCTGTTTAAACGCCCATTTATTGAGGAATCTAAACGATTTTTCTAATCTGAAATCTTTCAATTTTCTGAAAATAATTGATTTTGTAATTTCATTAACCTAACCTTAGTGCACTATCTTTTAATTTTTTCTAGTTAATTAAAATAATTTCCTCTCTTGAATCTTCTAAACCCTTAGAGTTTTCATTAACCTAACCTTAGTACACAATATTTTGATCTTTTAATAACTTTTTTGAAAATTTTAAGTTTTAAAGGGCTAAAAATGCGTAAAATTTATATAGTTTTTCCAATAAGGCTATAATATAATTGTTGTAAGGGAACCCTTCATGGAAAAAACTCACCTAAGTGCACGCTCTGGAACCTCTAAAATGGACTCTAATTCTCAAAATCATCCAAAAGTGGCGATTTATTCGCGTGTTTCAACTGAAGAACAAGCAAAAGAAGGATTAAGCGTAGAAGCTCAGATAGATAAATGCAAATCTTTTTGCAATGCACGAGATTGGGAAGTCTTTAAAGTTTACAAAGACGCCGGATATTCTGCAGGTAGTTTAAATCGGCCTGCTTTAGAACTTTTACTGCGTGATGCAGATGAAAATAAATTTAATATAATCTTAGTTTACAAAATTGATCGTTTCTCAAGAAAGTTAAAAGATTTGATCATGGTTTTAGATGACTTAAAATCAAAAGATATTAACTTTACCTCTGTTACCGAGCAAATTGATACGACCTCTGCAATGGGAGAAGCATTTTTTCAAATTATTGGTGTATTTGCCCAACTAGAGCGTGGAATGGTAAAGGAAAGAGTTGAATTAGCATTTGACAGAAAGATTCAATTTGGAGAAGCTTTATTTCGTGCTCCGCTAGGTTATACCTATGCCAACAAAAAACTCGTTTTAGACCCTACAAATGCTCAAAAAATAATTGAAATTTTTGAGATGTGGGCCCAAAATATAAGTTACAAAGAAATTTGCGAAAAGTTCAATATTTCAACTTCAACCTTTTATCAAATTGTAAAAAATCCCGTTTATATCGGTAAAATTCAATATCGAGGCAAGCTTTATGATGGAAAACATAAGCCAATTATTGACTCTGAACTTTTTTATCAGGTAAATCCTCCTGATAAAACCTCTAAAGAAGAATAAAAATAAAAAAATAAATTTTAAGATTAAATTACATTTAATCTTTTCTTACGTAGCAATCTTTGCAAAGTACTGGTTTATTTCCACTTGGTTTAAATGGAACTTGACACTTTTTGTTGCATTTAGCGCAAGTCGCATCGTACATCTCTCGATTGCTTCTGAAATTGTCTCTTCCGCCACCGAAGCTTCTTCCACCACCACTAAAGTTTCTTCCGCCACCGCCAAAACTTCTTCTAGGTTTATTTTTCCTAAAACAATCTTGGCATCTAACTGGTTTACCTTCTGTTGGTTTAAATGGTACTTCACATTGAGCACCGCAATCAGTGCATTTAGCTTTGTACATTTCTCTTTCAGAAGAATCCCTCATGGATTCTTGTGTTTGCTCGATATCTTGAGCAATTAAATCGTCTGCCATATTTTTTCTTATTCCTCCATTCTACTTTTATGTAGAGATATTTCTCTTATAAAGAATATAAAATGACCCTTTAAGAATCTTTACATTTCGTGATTATTGTTTCAATTTGGGCAAATACTAAGTTATTTAAATTTGCAAGAATTATTCTCTCTAAATAAGGTGTTTTAAACAGCTGTTTAAACAGCAAAATGGTGTTTTTTATGAAAGAATGCATTAAATGTGGTTATCAATTAGAACAAAATAAAGAAAAATTCCAGGAAATTCTTTGTGATATTTGTTATGCATTTGCCCCAAGTAGCGAAGGGCTGTTTAAACAGTATATACAAGATAAAACTAACTGGAAATTGCTGGAAACATTTAGAAAACATTCAGAATTACGAGGAGAAACACAAAAAAAAGGAATGATAAAAAAAGCAACTGACGGAAATTTAATGTCCCGTGCACCATTTGGTTATAACATCGAAAATAAAAAATTAATCCCTGCCGGGAATTCAAAAGAAGTAGAAGACATCTTTGAAGAATTTTTAAATTCAGGAATTAGTTTAACGCAATTATCAAAAAAACATGGTCTATCTGTCAATGGTTTAAAAAAAATATTAACCAATTTTACTTATTTAGGGAAGATCAAATTTAATAATCAAACACATGAAGGGACACATAAACCTCTTGTATCTTCAATATTATTTAACCATGTTCAGGATAAACTGGAAAAATTAGGAATAAAAATTGTTTAAAATACGAACGTTTTTATACTTCTGACACCTATCAAAATTGTGAAACCTTATGATGAGGGGTATCTAAATCTTGAATATTTCTTTAGAAAGAATTATTTAAAAATTTTAATGAGGATTTATAAATGAAAGACAAATCCCTTAAAAAATTAATTCAAAAAGATTATGCCAATTGCTTAGCGAGATATTGTTTACCGATGGATGAAAATGTCAAAGAAGCATTAATTCCGCAAACTATTCTTGGTCATGCCATAGAAGGCCATGCAACTTTTTTTCCTAATCATTATCCGAATATAACTATTGATGAAATTTTTGAATCTCTGGGTTTTAATCCTCTTGAAAAGAGGAAATTTAGAGAAGATTTAATTTATGAAGTAAAAAATTGTTTAGAAGATTTAATTTCCGGAAAGATTGATAAATTAGTTAATAGCCATGGAAATCCCATTTTAGGAGCAACTTTCTTGAAAGACCAAAAGCTTTCTTTATCAAAAGAAACTTTCAAAGGTGCAGCTTTAGCCGGAAGAATGGATTCTGATGTTTGGAGGAATCAAACTCTTTGTGATTATCCATTAACGTTAAAAGGAAATATCCTCGAAATAGGATTTGGAAAAGAATATGTTATTGATACAAACAAACTAAACGATTTTAAACTTACCATTGAAGATTTAGCCGAAAAAGATCATTCAAAGATGATTGATTCATATCGGGCTGGGGGATTAATTGTAGAAAAAAGTGGTTATTCAAAAGGGCTTGAGAATGTTTTTATCCGAACAAATTCTGGTCTAGGTTGTTGTGATGATGCTTGTTTAATTGCAATCGGAAGGCTTCATAGTCCTGATGCATTGCTTTTGGCTTGGGCAATCGATGCAGTGGATACTTATTCTAAATGCACTATAAACTCTGTTGAAGGAGGATTTGATGAATGGCTTGGAAAAGAACTTGAAAAAAAATGGTCCGAAAAATATAATGAAGAATTAGTTACAAAAGAAGAAACAACAGAAATAATTTACCTTGGTGCAAAGAGAAACGACCCAGCAATTACCTTTTCATCTTCACACAGAAGGTTTAACGAAATGGGTTTAAATCAATTATATTCAACAATTTTAAATCATTATAACTTTGCAAAGGATGGAACAAGACCTCCAAAATATTCTTTAGGATTTGATCAAACATCTAGCAAACATTTTTATAAAACAATGGAAGAAAGGTTTGAGCTATTTGGAAAAGGAAAATTGAAAAAATCGTAACTGTTTTATAGTACTAACAAAAACGCAATATTTTTAAATATCTAAATTTTGTAAGAATATGTTGGAAAAGGTTAATACTCCCAGAAAACTTTTTGTCAAGAATAAATTTCTTATTAAGAATAATCTTTTTGTATTTTTAAGGGGGATAGTTAAATGACTTCTAAGTTAATTGATTCTTTAATCAAAAAAGATTATGAATTAATTTACAATTCTAAATTACCCTTGCAAGAAAGTGCAAAACAAGCTTTAATCCCGCAGACAATTCAGGGTCATGCACGTGAAGGTCATATGAGTTTTAAAAAAAATCCTGTAGATTTAACCATGGATGAAATCTTTATTTCCCTTGGAATGAAACCTTTTGAAAAAAGACGGTTCAGAGAAGGTTTAATTTATGAAGCAAAAGAATGTTTAGAAAATTTGGTTTCAGGCAGGATAAATAAACTAATTACTAAAAAAGGTCAGCCTCTTTTTGGAGCTTATTTCTTATTGGATCAGGAGATTGATTTATCAAAAGAAACTTTCAAAGGAGCAGCTTTAGCCGGAAGAATGGATACTGATTATTGGAGAAAGAGAACAGTAGAAATCTATAAAAAAGCTTTGGATAATTCTGATTTAATCATCGGAGGAGGGATGGAATATCCTGTAAATCTTCTGCAATTAGCTAAACATGGTTTGGGATTAAAAAATTTGTCAGAAGAAGAACATGATGATAAAACAATTAATGAATACTATGAAAAAGGAATTTTATGTGAGAATGGTTCTTATAGTGACGGAATACAAAATACTTTTATAAGACATCGTTTAGGTCTTGGTTGTTGTGATGATGCAAGTTTAATTTCCATCGGTAAAATTCACGGTCCAAGTGCGTTACTTCTCGGTTGGGTTGTTGATGCTGTTGACACTTATTCGAAATGCACATTAAATTCTATAGAAGGGGGATTTGATGAATGGGTCGGAGAGAGTTTAGAAAAACTTTGGAAAAAGAAACATGGGTCTAACCTTATAACTCCTGAAGAAACAATGGAAATAATCTATCTTGGTGCAAAAAATAACTTCCCTAGAATTAACATGTCCTCTTCACATAGAAGATTTAATGAGATTGGTCCAAAACAATCACACCCAACAATTTTGAATCATTTGGCGTATGTAAAGCAAGGTATTATCCCTCAAGAATATCCTTTAGGATTCCAAAAAATACCTAGTACAGAATTCTATAATTCAATAAATCAACGGTTTGAATTATTTGAAAAAAGTTTAAACTTCGATTAAAAATAAAATTTTTTCTAAAAAATTATCTCTTAGAAGCCTGTCTTTTACTTCTAGCTTTTGAATCTCCGGGTTTATATGCTTCTTTTCGCCTAACGTCAGCTACAAGTAAATTTCTGTCATATTCCAAATATGCTTTAGTTAATTCTTCAGATTTTGTAAATTCAACGATTCCCTTAGCAAGTGCAAGACGTGCAGCTTCGATTTGTCCTTTATCTCCCCCCCCCTTAACCTCGATGTTAGCATTAAAATTAATTTCTCCTAAAACATTCAAAGCAATTCTTAATGGTTCTTCGATTTTAAGTTTATCAAAAATATGTAGATAGTTATAATTTTTGTCATTAATCATTATTTGACCTTTGCCTTCTGTTAAAACTGCTCTGGCAACAGCTCTTTTTCTCTTGCCTGATTTAACTACTTTCTTGTATTTTGTTTCAATTGCCATTTTATTTTAAAAATTCATTAACCCTCGAAAATTTTCTGGGTCTTTGATGATTTAATTTGATTTTTTCAACGTCTTGGTATTCTTTTGGTATTCCAATATAACATTTAACTCTCTTAAATGCTTCTCTTCCTCTTCCTTCTCTGTAGTTAGGGATCATTCCTCTGATTACTCTTTTGACCATCTTATCAGTAGCTTTATGATGTATTGGTCCTTTTTGACTATGCCCAAATCTGCTTCTTTGTTCGTGAAATTCTTGTTGAATATTTTGTAGATTTCCTGAGATTATTACTGATTCAGAATTAACAACAACGATCTCTGAACCTTTTAATGCTTCTTTTGCAGCAAAACTAGCCAATCTTCCCAAAACTGCATCTTTTCCGTCAATAATTTTTATACTCATTGTGTTAAAACCTCAATATCTTTTGCTTTTGGATTCTTTTTAATTTCTTCAAGGATAGTTGTAGCATCGCATTTAGCATTTAATAATTTTTCATGAGCCTTTTCAGAAAAACTTAATGCAGCAATTTTAAATTTTTTATGAATTTCGCCTAAAGAAAGAATTTTTCCAGGAACAATTAATGTTTTTCCTTCAACTGTCCGAGTATCTAAATCTTTAATGTTTAAATCTAATCTTTTTCTTCGCGGACCTGATAAAATTCCGGCAACTCTTTGCCATTCAGGATTTTTTTTTGCTAAAATAATTGTTTCAACTAATTCTGAATTAGTTTTCTTTTGTAAATGTTTTTCGATTAATGTTTTTGATTTCATTTTATATCTTAACGAGAAAAGTTTTTCCCGCTCTACGCGATTAACTCGCAGGTTAAAAAACTCACGAAATAATGGTTTATAAAACTTCTGATTAATTAAAAATTTTTAATTTTAAAAAAAACCGAATGCTCCAATAAACAAATTAAAATAAGCTTGCAAATGGGTCAAGGATCAAAGATTTTTAAAAAATCGATAATTTCCTCATAAACCTTTAAACTTCTTTGAAATTTTAAATAAAAATTATAAAAAAATTGATTTTTTGGTTAAAATTTGTCTAAAAATTAAGCAAAAAGTGAGAGTTGCGTGAGTTTAGTCATTTATAGTTTAAATAATTAAATTAGAGGATATATTTTATTGATTTTTTAGATAAATGTTTTTTTAGGCAAATAAAAGGTTTTAGAAGGAAAAGAGAAACAAAGAAGTGAGTTTTAAATAAAAATCTTAATTGGAAATCTTCAAAAAATAAGCCCATAATAGTTATCTCGCTTACCGAATATGTAAATCTAGAAATTGGTAGTTAGAGATTTTATAATCCATTAAATTATTTTCAAAACAATTATTTCCAATTAAATTTAGTTCATTTCAAAATATTTTAAAAATTAAATAAATTTATTTTAAATTTTTTAATTTTAGAAAATATTTAATTTTTATTTTTATTTTTTTGTAATTTTTATTTTTTATTATCTTTAAAATTTCCTTAAAAAAAGTTTATATCGTCTATAATTTATATAAAATTTTAATCAATAAATTCACATCACTGTTTAAGATGCAAATTTTTTACAGATAGTAAGCTTTTTAAGTAAACATTTTCTTAAGTAATTCATGGTAAAAGGATTATATCATTATCTAAGAGAAGCCTGGAAAAAACCCGACGCAAAAACTCTTAGAGAAAGAATGGTGGAATGGAGAAAATTAAATGTTTTCACCAAGATGGATAAACCATTAAGATTAGATCGGGCAAGAGCTTTAGGTTATAAAGACAAAAAAGGATTTGTAATAATTAGAGTAAAAATAGAAAGAGGGGGACATAAAAGACCAAGACCAACCAAAGGAAGAAGAAGTAAAAGAATGCATACGAGAAAAACTCTTAAGATGAGTTATAAATGGATTGCAGAACAAAGAGTTGCAAAAAAATTCACAAATTTAGAAGTATTAAATTCTTACATGATTGGTAAAGATGGTATAAACTATTTTTTCGAAGTAATTTGTGTTGACCCTTCCAGACCTGAAATTAAAAATGATAACGTAATTAATTGGATAACTAAACCGGCAAATACAAAAAGACCTCAAAGAGGTTTAACATCTGCTGCGAAAAAATCAAGAGGATTAAGAAATAAGAGCCCAATGTCAAAAGTTAGACCAAGTGTAAGAGCAGGAAAAGGAAGAGGAAAATAAGGATGAAATCTATTGATAATCTTTCAAAAGGAGATTCTATCGCATTTGGATTCAATGATAATGGGGGAGAATATAATGACCTCATTGTTCGGAAGATTACAGATTTTTATGAAGAGGGGGTTTTAGTCCATGTAGTTCTGTATGGTCGTAAATCATTAAACTTATCTGTTAAAACAGAAGATATATTGGCAATTAGAAATGATAAATCTGGAACAGGAGAAATAAAGTATTGTTCTGGAAAATATGATATCTTTAATCAAGAGAAAATTACTGAAATTGAAAAAAGAAGAGGAAAATAAAATGGGTTTATTTAGTGAATCTCATGCATATGTAAGTGCTAAAATGCTTGAAAAAATCTTAAAAGATGGCATAAAAACTAAAAATGAAGAGATTATTTCTTTTCTAAAAGAAAATGTTTATCCTCTTTATGAAGTTGAGTTAGGGGAAATTTTTGGAGCTTATAAAGAAGATAGAGAAGTTGTAAAAATATATAGAAAAAATAATTCTTTAAAATGATTCCTGTTGGGAATATCAAATATAAAAATTACAATACTCTTGTAAAAATAAGTAATTCTGTAAAAAAATTATTAGAGGAGGTTAATCTTGATTTAGATCTAACAAAAAGATTTCCAAATTCAGAATATTTTTATGAAAATTTTTTATTTTTAAAACCTCACTTAAGAAAACACAAAAATTTTGAATTAATTTATCTTGATGTTTTTGAAGATGACAGTACTTGTCCTTCGCTGGAAAAAATTAAAGAAAATCTCTCTTGTGAAATTTTGCTTGATGGTTCATTAAAGAATTTTGAATCAGGTAAAATGATTCGCTGGATTGTTGTTGAAAATGAGATAAATCTTTTTAAATGAATTTAGCATTTTATGTTTATGACAAAAACAATTGATGAATTATGGGGTGAACTTTTTGATATTAAAAATAAAGTTTGTAAAAATGTTATTTCAGAAAAAGATGCCGAAAATTCGTTTCAAATACTTGCAGGCGACATAATCAAAGAAGCAAAGCAATCAAAAATAAAAAAAGATTATTTTCAATTATCAGACATATTTTATCATTGTGAAGAAGCCTTGTTATACAACTATGGTTCTAGCCATAAAGAAATCTTTCCAATTTTTTCCAAAGAATTCTTCAGATAATATTTTCAAATTTCTCGGTATAAAGTGATAAATTTATCCCATTTATCAAATAAGATTTTTAAACAAACTTTTGTTCTAAAAGAAATGACAAAAACAATTGATAACAATCTTGAAGAATCCAGATGGCTAAAAAAAATTAATAAAACTGCAAAACCTTTTGGTGAAAGATATCTTGGAATCGGGTTTCAAGAAGAAGGACGGAAGGCTAAATTAAAACAACTTTCTGCTGATATTGTAGAAAAAGCAAAAGAAGTAAATACAAATAAAGAATATGAGGCATTAAAAGAAGTATATCTAAAATGTTTCTATGATTTAATTCATATTTATTGGACTCCTGCTTGTGATTTTCCTTATAGAAAAAAGAAATAAATAGACCATAAAAATCCATTCTCCAAAATGTATATAAAAGAAAAATAATTTAATCTTCTATGGAGAGGACATTAAAAAATTTAACAAAAGCTTTCATTGGTGAAAGTATGGCAAGAAACAGATATACTTTTTATGCAAAAATTGCTTCTAAAGAAGGTTATGAACAAATTTCTGCAATTTTCTTAGAAACAGCCGAGCATGAAAAAACTCATGCAAAAAGATTATTTGAACATATTCAGGAATTAAAAGAAAAATTAAGTGATAATGAAAAAATTATTGTAGAGTCAGAAGTTCCAACAACCTATGATACAACAATTGAAAATTTAAAATCTGCAATTAATGGAGAACACTATGAACATTCTTCAATGTATCCCGAATTTGCAAAAATTGCAAAAGAAGAAGGTTTGCATCAAATTGCAATAAGATTAAGTGCAATAGCAAAAGCAGAAAAGCATCATGAGGAAAGATATATTAAATTATTAAAAGAATTAGAAAAAGAAACTATCTTTAAAAAATCTAAAGAAAAAGAGTGGGTCTGCAGAGAATGTGGTTATACACATACTGGAAAAGAAGCCCCATTAAAATGCCCTTCATGTAATCATGAACAGGCATTTTTTCAACTTAGATGTGAAGAATATTAATTTTAAAAACATAGATAGCATCCTATTAGAATTAAATGACAAATAAAAAAGAAATTTACAAGTGTAATGTTTGCGGAAATATTGTAGAAGTTTTACATGACGGAAAAGGAACACTCGTGTGTTGCAATCAAAACATGGTTCTTCAAAAAGAAAATACTATGGATGCTTCTATTGAAAAACATATTCCAATAATTAAAAAAAATATTGTAAAGGTAGGCTCAATTGAACACCCTATGGAAGAAAAACATTATATTGAATGGATTGAAGCAACAGGAGAAAAAGGAGAAGTTTCAAAAGTTTTCTTAAAACCAGGAATAAAACCCGAAGCAGAGTTTTGCTTTAAACCAATTTCTGCAAGAGCATATTGTAATTTGCATGGATTATGGAAAAGTAAATAATTTAGATTAATAACAAATTACTATCTATGGTATCCAAGGATGTTCATAAAGATGCCACCGAACCGCAATTCTAGGAAGATTAAAAACTTCAAAAGTATCGTCTTTTGAAGTCCCAGAAAATTTAATTCTACAAATTTTCTGAGGAAACCAAGGGGTTCACATTCCATGTGATATCCAAGAAGGCTCAAAAAGATGCCACCCTTCCAGACTTCGAGGAGGGTTAAAGACTTCAAAAGTATCGCCTTTTGAAGTTCCAGAAAATTTAATTCTCCAAATTTTCTGAAGGAACCAAGGGGTTCACATTCCATGTGGCATCCCAGGAGGCTCAAAAAGATGCCACCCTTCCAGACTTCGAGGAGGGTTGAAGGGAACCAAGGGGTTCCTTTCATGGAAGAGTAAATAATTACAAATTATGCTTTAGCTAAGAATCTATTCGTAACAATCTAATTAATAATCTTTTTTGTAATAATTAAATGGCGTATGAATTACCTCCTCTACCATATAAGTATGATTCCTTAGAACCATTTATTGACGAAAAAACAATGAAAATCCATCATGATAAACATCATGCTTCTTACATCCTAAAGTTAAATCAAACATTAAAAAATTATCCTGAACTTCAAGATAAGCCCATTGAAAGTTTAATTCAAGGTCTGGAAGATGTTTCTGAAGAAATTCGAGAATCTGTAAAAAATAATGGAGGGGGTCATTTAAATCATACTTTCTTCTGGAGTATACTAACAAAAAAATTAATTTTCAAAGGAGAAATTTTTAATGAAATTGATAAAACTTTTCAAACTTTTGAAAATTTCAAAGAAGAATTCACAAAATCTGCAATGAATGTTTTTGGAAGCGGTTGGACATGGTTAGTCTTAGACGGCAACCAGTTAAAAATATTAAACACTTCCGGACATGAAAATCCGATTACCCATGGAAAAATTCCCCTTTTAGTAATAGACCTTTGGGAGCATGCATATTACCTAAAATATCAAAATAGAAAAAACGAATACATAGAATCTTTTTTCAATATCATCAATTGGAAAAAAGTAAATGAATTATTTCTAAAATATAAAATTTAAGAAAACAAATCTATGAAATCAATTTGGAATGGAACTTTAAATTTTGGATTAGTTAGTATACCTGTCAAACTATATTCTGCAGTTGAAGCAAAAGGAGTCAATTTTAGAATGCTACATGATAAATGTAAACAGCCTTTAAATTACAAAAAAATCTGTAGCAAATGCAAGGAAGAAGTTGATTGGAAAAACGTTGTTAAAGGAATTGAAATTGGTGAAAATAAATATAAAGTTTTTTCAAAAGAAGAAATAGAAAAATTAAAATCAAAAAAAAGTTCCATAATTGAAATTTTAAAATTTGTTGATTTTTCACAAATAGACCCAATCTATTTTAATGATCATTATTACTTGGTTCCTTCAAAAGAAAAGGAAAAGGCATATTTTTTATTAAAAACAATTTTACAGACCACTGCAAAAGTCGCAATTGGTCGTTTTATCCTGAGAGAAAAAGAACATATTTGCCTGATTAAACCCTATAAAACTGGAATGATTTTAAACACTTTAAATTATGAAAACGAAATAAGAAGCATCTCAAAAATAGAAGAATTAAAAGAAATTCCAAAATTAAAAAAAGAAGAAATTGAATTAGGGACAAAAATTGTAAATCAAATGTATGAAGAAGAATTAGAAATGAAAGAATTTAAAGATACTTTTTCTGAAAAGTTGCTTCAGGCAATCAAACATAAACCAATAAAAATAATAGAAAAATCCTCAAAAGAAATTTTTCATCCAAATTTAGTTGAAGCATTAAAGGCAAGCATAAAATGAAAATCCAGCCGATGTTATGTAAACGCGGAGATAAAAATGACTTAGATAAACCAAATTATATTTTTGAACCAAAACTTGACGGAACCAGAGCAATTTGTTATATCAATAAGGAAATTGAATTAATTAATCGAAGAGGCATTAATATAACAAAAAGATACCCTGAATTCAATTTCCGGCAAAATGTAAATAGTTCTTGTATCCTTGATGGAGAAATAATTGTTTATGGAAAAGATGGAATGCCAAATTTCAATCTTCTGCAAAAAAGAGAACAATTAGAAAAAGAAATTTTAATAGAATTACGTAGCAAAGAAATTCCTGCAACATTTGTTGTTTTTGATATATTAATGAAAGATGGAAAGAATTTAATCAATTATCCATTAAAAGAACGAAAAAAGATTTTAGCTCAAACTATAAAAGAAGATAAAAGAATAGAGATTATCCCATTTACTCAGGATGGAAAAAAGTTATGGAAAGAAATAACCTCTAAAAAAGGGGAAGGAGTTGTTGGAAAAAATTTAGAAAGTAAATATTCCCCTAACGCAAGAGTTTCAGACTGGATAAAAATAAAATTCTTCAAATCAGTGGATTGTGTCTTAATTGGTTTTACTCAGGAAAAAAGAATTATCTCTGCATTTTTGTTAGGGCTTTATGATAATGGTCAATTAAGATATGTAGGAAAAGTAGGAACAGGATTTACAGAAAAATTTTTACAGCAAATATTTAAAAAAATGTCAAAAATAATAATTCCAGATTCTCCGGTTAAAAACTTGAAAAATATAAACGCAAGATGGATATCCCCAAAACTTGTAGGAGAAATAAAATATTTGGAATTTACTAAAGATAAAATCCTAAGAGCCCCGGTATTTTTAAGAATGCGTGAAGATAAAAAACCCAAAGATTGTACATTTAATCAATAGATATACGAATAAAATAATTATTGCGGAAGAGAAATTTGACCGTTATCCAATAATGCACTATAAGTAATGCTTAAATTTTTTGCAAATTGATTTTCTTCTTTTTTTGATAATCCTAAAATTTGAATTCCATCTGGCATCTCTATAAATCTTTTTTGAATAGTATCATAATGAATATATGATGTTATGGCATTCTCTTGGTCTTCAACCACTGTTTCAACGATATATCTATTAGATTCTACTTTTTGGCATTGCAGAGTATTTATCTGAACTTTTGTTCCACTTAAATCAAAAACTATTTTTTCAAGTATCATATCCATTTTAACAGATTATTATTTATAAATTTTTATATAACACATTTGAATTTTATTAAATTGAATTAAAATAAAATGCAAATCACTAAGTGATAAGTATTATATACTTTATTTATCAATTATAAATTAAGAGGAAAATGAGATATCAAAAATTAGCAAAATTATATGAGGAACTTTCTTCAACAACAAAACGTTTGGAGAAAGTAGAAATCTTATCAAAATTTTTTGAAGTATTGCCTAAAGACGACAGCGAAGTAATTTACTTATTGATGGGAAAGATTTATCCTGAATATGATGAACGAAAAATTGGGATAAGCAATCAATTAGTAATTAAGGCCATATCAAAAGCAACAGGAACAGAAATAAAAAAAATTATTCACGAATGGAAAATGCTTGGAGATTTAGGGGAAGTCGCAGAAAAATTTACCTTGCATAAAAAACAATCAACACTCAACTCACATATCTTAACAACTACAAAAGTGTTAGAAAATTTAAGAAAATTACCTAGTTTGGAAGGAAAAGGAACTGTAAATAAAAAATTAGGAATCATCACAGAATTATTAACTTCAGCAGATCCTTTAGAAGCGAAATATATCACAAGAAGTCTGATTGGTGATTTAAGAATAGGAATTCAGGAAAGTACAATAAGAGATGCCTTAGCTTTAGCTTTTTTTAAAAAAGATAAAGATGTTTCAGAAATCATCCAAAAAGCAATAGATAAATCAAATGATTTAGTTGTAGTATTAGAAATTGCAAGGCAAGGAAAAATAAACGAATTAGAAAAAGTCTCCTTGCAAATAGGAAAACCCATTAAAGCAATGCTCGCACAAAAAGCAGTTAACCCAAAAGAAGGTTTTGCTGTCGTTGGTAAACCCTGCATAATTGAATATAAATATGATGGATTTAGATTACTAATTCACAAAAATGATGAAGTGATAACTCTATTTACAAGAAGCTTGGAAAATGTTACAGCACAATTCCCTGAAGTAGTAGAATATGTAAATCAATATGTAAAAGGAAAAACTTTTATCTTAGATTCTGAGGCTGTAGGATATGACAAGAAAACAAAAAAATATACTGAGTTTCAGGCAATCAGCCAAAGAATACGACGTAAACATAACATAGAAAAGTTGCAAAAAGAACTTCCGGTAGAAGTTAATGTTTTTGACATATTATATTTAGAAGGAAAATCTCAATTAGACGAACCTTTTGAAAAAAGAAGTAAACTTTTAAGATCAATTGTAAAAGACACACCTTATAAAATAATTGCATCAAAACAAATAATTACTGATGACGAAGAAAAAGCAATGGAATTTTATAATCAGGCACTGGAAAATAATCAGGAAGGAATAATGATGAAAAAAATGGATGCAGAATATCGTCCGGGAAGGCGTGTAGGAAATATGATAAAAGTAAAGCCAGAAGAAAAAGATTTGGACTTAGTAATAACCGGAGCAGAATACGGGACAGGCAAGCGTTCAGGATGGCTTTCAAGTTTTATACTTTCATGTTGGGATGGAGAAAAGTTTTTAGAAATTGGAAAAGTCGGAACAGGAATAAAAGAAAAAGAAACAGCAGAATCAGGAAATGTTTCTTTCAAAGAATTAACTGAAAAATTAAAACCTTACATAATCACAGAAAAAGGCAAGAATGTAACAATTGAACCAAAAATTGTTGTAGCAGTAACATATCAGGAAATTCAAAAATCTCCAAACTATAATTCAGGATTAGCTTTAAGATTCCCCAGATTTACTGCACTGCGACCTGATAAAAAGCCTGAACAAGCAAATACATTAAAAGAAATTTTAGAAGACTTAAAAAATCAAAAAAGATAATCTCATAACTAATTATTTTTTGGATTTTCTTTTTTCAATTTGTTCTTTAATCTCAAAATCATAAATTCTACCCCTCTTTTCTTTTGCCATCTCTATAACTTCTTCTCGTGTTAAATTTTGATTTAATGAAATAGCAGGAGTGTATTCTCTCACTGGTTTATCAGGATAATACCCTGTAACACTGAGAATCTGATAAGTTATTCTATTACAATTATTACAACTATAAAATACTGTTTTTTCACTAGGTTGGTCAAACCCCAAAGAAAGATCTGTTTCGGCAATTTTTTTATAAGAACAAATTCCTTTCCTGCAGTTGCAACTCCCAATATAACTTTCTCCTAAATCTTCATAACCCTTTCTGCAACTTTGATTATTAGAATATTCAAAACTCATAAAAGATTCACCATTTGTGTCATCAAAATTTTCCAAATCTTTATCTAATCGCATAAAAATAGTATATATTGAAAATTTATAAATATTTATATTTAAAATTATAATAATCTGTTCAATCTTTCTGCAAGAGATAAACCCTTCTTGTATCCCACTTGTTCTTCATTTAAAACAAAAACATCTTCATTAATCGGTCTTATAATCGCACAACTCTCTTTATAAAATTCCTGTGCTGGCGAAGACAACAATTCCAAAAGCTTATCCTTTTCCCTGTTAGTCTTCTCAAAATTTTCTTCTCCCTCACCAAATTGTTCAAAATATTGTTTTTCTAAATCTTTTCTTTGAACCTTTTGTATTGATGGAGCAATATAAATTTTACTTATTCTAGGGGGACTTGCTTCTTCTCCTTCTTTTATATATGTATCATTACCTTCGGTCATTGTATCATTCGTACAAAAATATCCATACTTTAAGTTAAATCCCTGAGGATAATTTTTGATAACATTGTGCAATGCTTCCCCGTTTTCAATTGATTTAATCAAACCTTTTGTTACAAATTCTGAATCTTTTAACCTAATCTTTAAAGAAAGAGTTTGGCATGAATTTGCCTTTGCAAAAAAATAATATCTTTTTTCCATTAGAATTATAATTGATCCTCTTTTAAAATAAATGTTCCGTCATCTAATGGACTTCTGATTGAACAACTTTTAGCATAGTACTCTTTGGCTTTTTGTAGTAATATTTGTTTATAATTTCTTAATTCCTGTTCAAGGATTATTTTTTGTTTTCTATCAAGCTGTTCTATTCCTTGTTTTTGAACCTGACGCATTTTTTTATATTTCTCTTCAAGATTTTTACGAGGAATAACATTTGACGGAGCAATTAAAATCTTCCCGATTTGTGTTGGTCCTTTTTTATTAACAAAAATAATATCTGGAGTTATAATTGCTTCAATTCCTGAAAAATATCCAAACCTTAAAGGAAAACCTTTTTCATAACCAGGAATAACTTCATATAGCGGTTCACCATTTTCAATTCTTTCTAATAATTTTTCTGGATGTTCTGTTAAAGAAATATCCGCAACTGGAAATTTACAAGAATTAGGTTTGCCTAAAAAAGAATAAATTGTTGAATGTTTCATGTTTTCTACATTTCATTAATTATTTATAAAGATTTATGTGCTAAATTAATAAAACTATTCCAATGTTGGATTTTTTTCAGGAGTTTGAGGAATATCCGTTTCTGCATCTAAAACTCTAATTAAATCTGTAACTTTATCTCCCTCGGCAAGTTTAACAATTCTCACCCCTTGTGTTGCACGACCCATAACCCGAATATTATTTAATGTAGTTCTAATAACAATTCCTTTCGCAGTTGTAATAATAATAGTATCTTCATCATTTACAGCGACAGTAGTTACAATCTTTCCAGTTTTATCAGTCACTTTAAGATTAATCACACCTTTGCCTGCTCTTGCAGTTTTTCTGTAATCTTCAATAGCAGTTCTTTTACCATATCCATTTTCACTGATAGTTAATATTGCAGCAGTATCTAAAACTTCTAAACTCACAACTTCATCTCCTTTTCCAAGTTTGATTCCTGTAACCCCATAACTCGCTCTGCCCATTGCCCGAACATCATTACTGTTAAATCTAATTGCCTGACCTTTTTTAGTCGCAAGTAAAACTTCCTGACCTTTTTTAACAACATTAACACCAATTAAAACATCAGAATTATCTAATGGTAAATTAATCGCCTTAACTCCTGAAGCTCTTGGTTTTGAGAAGTGGCTTAATGCAATTTTTTTAACCAGCCCTTTTTGAGTAGCCATGAATAAATCTTCGTTGAAATTTTTAACTGAAATAACATTTGTAACCCTTTCATCTCTTAAATTTAATAAGTTAACAATTGCTTTGCCTTTACTGTACCTTTCTGCTGCAGGAATATCATGAGCTTTTAACCATAATACTCTTCCACGTGTAGTAAAGAACATTAAATTATCATGAGTTGAACAAGTAATTAATTGTTTGACATAATCATCTGTAGAAAGGTTGCTTCCAATAACTCCTTTGCCTCCCCTTTTTTGCTCCTTATATGTTTGCACATCCATTCTTTTGCAATAACCTTTATCAGTAACAGTTACAACAACTTCTTTCTCTTGAACCAAATCCTTTTCCGAAAATTCTCCAATTCTTTTTAGAACAGTTGTTTTTCTTTTATCCCCATAATTTTCTTTTAAGTTCTCAACTTCTTTTTTAATAATCTTTAATACCTCTTTAATATCTCCTAAAATTTTCTCTAATTCCTGAATCTTTAATTTTAATTCTGTTTGTTCTGCTTTTAACTTTTCAACTTCCAAAGAAGTAAGTGCTTGTAATTTAGTTTCTAAAATTGCTTCAGCTTGTTTTAATGAAAGTTTATATTTCTGAATCAACCCTTCAGCTGCTTCTGCTTTATTTTTTGACCCTTTAATTAATGCTATTACACCGTCAATATCCTGAAGAGCAATCATTAAGCCGTCGACAATCTCTAACCTCTCTTTAGCTTTTTTTAATTCAAATTTAGATCTGTTTGTAATAATTATTTTTCTATGCCTGACATATTCTTCCATAACATCTTTCAATGTTAAAATCTTAGGTTTACCCTGAACCAATGCTAAAAAATTAACTCCAAATGATTCCTGAAGTCTTGTATATTTATATAAAGAATTAATAACATATTTTGAATCTGTATCTTTCTTCAGCTCTATAACAATTCTAATCTTTCCTTTTGAAGATTCATCTACTAAACCAGATATGTCTTTAAGTTTTTTATCAGTAACTAATTTTGCAATTGAAGTCATTAATACCGACTTATCAACCATATAAGGAATTTCAGTAATAATAACTGCTTCTTTTTTCTTTATTGTTTCAGTAGAAATCCTTCCCCTCATAATTAATTTTCCTTTTCCTGTTTTGTATAATTCACTCATATTACCCTGAACAAGTCCACCTGTAGGAAAATCCGGGCCGGTAATAATTTTGCAAAGTTCGTCAATAGTAATTTCCGGATTTTCAATATTCGCAATAATCGCATCACAAACTTCTGTTAAATTATGTGGAGGAATATTTGTAGCCATACCTACTGCAATACCTGTAGCACCATTAAGCATTAATGCCGGCAATTTTCCCGGAAGTAATGAAGGTTCCTCGACACTGCCATCATAATTTGGAACAAATTGAACTGTTTCTTTTTCAATATCCTCTAATAATTCAAAACTTAATTTTTGTAATTTTGCTTCAGTATAACGCATTGCTGCGGGAGAATCACCGTCAATAGAACCAAAGTTACCCTGGCCATAAACTAAAGGGTATCTCAATGAAAAATTTTGAGCCATTCTAACCATTGCTTCATAAATAGAACTATCTCCATGAGGGTGATATTTACCCATAACTTCACCAACAACCCTCGCTGATTTTTTTGTTTGTCCTGTAGGTTTTAAACCCATTTGATGCATAGCATAAAGAATCCTTCTCTGAACTGGTTTCATACCGTCTTCAATTGAAGGAATTGCACGAGAAACAATAACACTCATAGCATAATCTAAGTATGCTTTTCGCATCTCTTCTGAAACTTCTGCATTAATTATCCCTTCTTCAACTGGCGGATGTTTTGTAATCGGAGTTGTCGGCTCTAATGTTTCTTGCTCTTCAGTCATATGACGTCCTCCAATCTTTGATAAGTTCTATCAATTAATCTTGCTTGCATTCCTAAATCTAATGCTGGTTCAATATCATCTTTATAATTATCCCCAATCATCATTACTTCTTGTGGGAGAATATTTGTTCCTTTTTTATTATTTAATTGATCCAATGTTTGAATGAAAATTTCTTTATTTGGTTTTTTTATTCCAATCTCAGAAGAAAATGTTACTATGTCAAATTTTGAAATAAATTCCGGAAATGTTTCTCTAAGTCTGTCGTTTGTCACAAGATAAACATTTGAAACTATTGCTAAATTATACTTATTACTTAACCTATTAATTACCTTTTCACTATCTTCAAAAAGGGAAAATTTTGCACTATATAAAGCATCTAAAAGCTGGTCTTTATATCCTTGAATTGAATAATAATTTAATCCTAAACTTGTCTGTAATATCTCATTCATTTCTAAACCAACCAATTTTTTAATATCTGCTGTATCTTTAACATCTCCCAATGTTTTCATCCAATCAAAAAAATATGCTTTTATCATTCTTCATTCTCTCCCGATTCTTCATCCTCCGTGCATTCTGAATCTTCTCCATAATTAATCATTAATTCATTCTCGTCATCAATTTCAAAAGAAGTCTGTGATTTTGTTTCTTTAAGTTCAATCAGTTTAGCAATTAACTCATCAATTTCATCTTCATCCAACGTGAATTCCATAATTTCTACTTCTATTTCTTCATTCTCTTCGTCTGTCATTATGCCACTTCCTCCCCTTTTTCATCTAAATATTTCATAAACTCGTCTTCTGTTAATTCTTCTATCATAACATCCTTTCCAACCCATTTGCATTCACGGCATTCCCAATTTTTTGCACTTTTTCCTTCTTCGCCAATTAATTGAACTCCAATATTATAACTCTTGCATTTTGGGCATTTTCTTACTTTGAAAGTTTTTCCCTCTTTTTTCTTTTCTTTCACCCCTTTTGCTTTTTCATATTCTTCAGGTGAGTCATAACCTTCAATAATCCATGTTGGCGTACTTAGTTTTGATTTCTTTTTCATTTTTTTGCTCCATCAGTTATTGGATAAACTTTAATAAATCTTTTAACTATATCCCCTTTCTTAAATATATTATTATCTTCATCAATTATTTTCTCTCCGCAAAATCTCTCAAGTGAACTTGAAAATCTTGTTCCACTTTTATATTTTTCACAATCCTCTAATGAAGTATATTCTATTCTTAATCTTCCCTGATTATCATCTGCATCAACTGTAAGTCCGTTAATAACATATTTTCTTCCTTTAAAATTTCTATAAATCTCTCCTGCTTTTGGCAAACCTTCATATTTAATTTTTAAATATCTAAAATTTTTCATTTTTAAATATCTAAATTTGCATTTTCTGCATTTTCTGCAATAAACGCTTTCCTCCCTTGAACATCGTCTCCCATAAGCATAGAAAATGTTTGATCCGCAACAATAGCATCTTCAATAAAAACTCTTTTTAATTTACGGGTTTTTGGGTCCATAGTAGTTTCCCATAATTGTGAAGCACTCATCTCTCCAAGACCTTTGAACCTTGTAACATTAGTTGCGTCTAATCTTTCACAAATTTTCTTTAATTCCTTCTCGGTATAAACATAATAATCTTTTTTCTTTCTTACTCTATATAATGGGGGCATTGCAACAAAAATATTTCCGTTCTCAATTAATTGCGGCATAAATCTAAAAAAGAAAGTCAATAATAAAGTTTTAATATGTTCACCGTCGACATCTGCATCTGTCATGATTATAATTCTTTTATATCTTAACTTGCTGATATCAAATTGTTCTCCAACACCGACGCCAATTGCAGTAATCATATTTGTGATCTCCTCGCTTGAAAGTGCTTTTGCCGTGTTTGCTTTTTCAACATTTAAAATTTTACCTTTTAATGGCAAAATTGCCTGCATATCCTTATTTCTTGCTTGTCTTGCACTATTATGAACAAATACTCCTGAAGCTAAAGCAAAATTATGGGTTTTGGCAACTTCAATATCATAAACATCAATTTTTTCATTCAATACTTCAATACTTCTTATCTTATGATTATAATTTCTGACAGCTTCTAACATTCCTGTATAATTATCCTCAAAGAATCTTTTGCAAAATGTATTCATGCTTAACATATTTTTATTCCTATTATCAATTCTTGCAGAATCATAAGAATCTAATTTTCCTGTTTTTTCTAAAATTTCTTTCATGAATTTAATCGATGTATTATAATAAGTATTATTATACGCCTCTTTTCTTTGCTGTTTAAATTCAGGCGTCCATTGTTCTTTAGTTTTTTGTCTTCTCCAAATAATTAATTCTTCGTTATCCCATTGTTCTTTGGCTTTATTTGATAAATTCTTTTTGGCATCTAAATTAGTTTTAAAAAAATTCTTTGTCTTTAAAGAAGCCTTTTTTTTATTTTCTTCTTTTGCCCAATATTCTTTTTGTGCTTTATTCAATCTCAGTTCATTTTCCTGTCGATAATCTTCGTTGGAATTATAAAACTCCAGAAATTTATCTATCATAAATTCTTTATATTCTAAATTTTGCCATTGTTTTTTTGCTCTTTTAGAAAGCATTTCCTTAACTTCTTTTGAATTTGCCCAGTCGCTCATTTTTTTCCTATACTCTTGTGTTTTCTTAATTTGTCTGCATTTTTCTTTAACATCTTCACGATGAAGAGTTTTAGTTAAATGTTCTGCATGCAACATAAAATGATCTTCTCTTTTCATTCGCACTAAATTAGTAGGATTGTTATTTAATTTATTAAAATCAATATGATGTCTGTATCCTCCCTGATTCTTTTCATAATAATTTTTATCTAAATTATATTCATCTGCTAAAATATGGGTAAACTTCCACAAATTTTCTTCATTTTCCCATATCATTTCATAACCCTCAATTGTAATTCTTCCACCTATCTGCGAAATCTTTTTTCTTAAAGGCATTAGGGAATCTTTATCTGTCAAATCTTTTGCCTCTTTAAAATTTCCATCTCTTAACATGAATTTATGATCCGGTGTACAGACTATCTCTTCATCGTTATCCAAGATAATCTTAATCACTTTAGCATCTTTTTTTGTAACTCTCGGATTTTCAATTTTTTTAATACCTATTCTTCCATCCTCTTTAATTGTATAACAAAAATTTTCTTTTCCTTCATTATCTTCCTTAACTAAATCCTTAAAACTTAAATTTCTTCCATCAGCAAGGGCAACTTTTGTTTCTCCGGAAAAACATCCCCCCGCACTGTCTCCTTCCACAAGATAAACTTCTGTATCCTCAGCTTTTTTATTTGCACAGTCAGAAAGTTTTCCCGGTAAACCTCCTAATGAAAATGCATTTTTTCGTCGAACTAAATCTTTAGCTCTTTTTGCAGCAAGCCTTGCCTTTGCCGAGTCTAATGCTTTTCCTGTAATCCTTTTTGCAACATTCGGGTTTTCTTCTAAAAATTCAGTTAAAAATAAACTAACTGCCGAATCAACAAGTCCTTTAACTTCAGAATTACCCAGCTTTGTTTTTGTCTGACCTTCAAATTGAGGTTCTCCAATTTTAATACTAATAACAGAAGTAAGTCCTTCACGAACATCGTCGCCGGTTAATGTATCTGATTTCAATAATCCTTTTTTCTTGACATAATCATTGATAACTCTTGTAACTGCGGTTTTAAATCCTGAAACATGTGTTCCGCCTTCAACAGTATTGATTGTATTAACAAAACCAAATATATTTTCCTGATAGCCTTCATTATATTGAAGAGCAACTTCTACAACCGTATCGTCGGCTTCTTTTTTAAAATAAATTGGTTTATGTAAAACTTCTTTTGTTCTGTTTAGCCATTTTACAAATTCCATTAAACCTCCTTCAGCAAAAAATTCTGCTTTAAATCCATCCCTCTCATCACTTAAAGTAACTTTTAGCCCGGCATTCAAAAAAGTTATTTCCCTGAATCTATTTTCTAAAACTTTATGATCAAAAATAATTGTAGAAAAAATTTCAGGGTCTGGCCAAAAAGTAATCGTTGTTCCGTTTTCTTCAGGATTGCATTCGCCGATAACTTTTAATTTTGTAGTAGGGTTTCCTCTTGAATATTCTTGCTGGTGTATTTTTCCATTTCGTTGAATTTCTACAATTAATTTTACAGACAAAGCATTAACGCAACTCATACCAACACCATGTAATCCTCCGGAAACTTTATATGAATCTTTATCGAACTTTCCTCCTGCATGCAATTTTGTTAAAGCTAATTCCACTGCAGGGATTTTATAAATTTCATTAATTTCTACAGGTATTCCACGTCCATGATCTTTAACAGTACAAGAACCATCTTTATTTATTACTACTTGGATTTCTTTACCATATCCTGCCAAATGTTCATCAACAGAATTATCAATAATCTCCCAAACTAAGTGATGCAAGCCATCTTTATGTGTAGAACCAATATACATTGCAGGTCTCTTTCGAACTGCTTCTAATCCTTCAAGGACCTTAATTTGTGATGCACCATATTCGTTTGCCATTTTATAACTTGAAATTAATTTTTTTGTTTTAACAAAATCCTCTTAATTTAATTTAGAAAATGTTTACTCCTTTATAAATTTTTCTTACTCTCTTTAAGTTTTTGTCGTCGGAAAATGGTAAAAATTAGTATAATCTTTCTATCTAAAACCACTAATCTTTTAAAAAATTTATCCCTGTTCAACTGCCGGGTGGTCTTTACCCCTTTGCATAATTTTAATTAAATCTTTAATATGTTTATCCTTTTCATTCTTATATGTCTCTTTGTCCATCTTATCTTCCTGAATCATTTTTGCAATATATTCTCCTCCTAAAAAATGAGGTGTTAATACATAACTTGCACCTGCTTGATATAACTCTAAGGCATCTTTAATTTGATGTGCCCTCACAATAATAATAGATTCAGGATTAATTAATCTTATATTTTTAATTAGCAATAAATTAATCTCAAAACTTGGAATAGTTGAAATTGCAATTTTTATTTTATCTAATGGCAATTCTTCTAAAAATTCCTGATCATAAGCATCTCCGTAAATACCCGGAATATTAAACCTCTTTAAATCAGTGATTACATCAGGATTAAAATCTACCACCAAATATCTTTTTTTTATCCTCTTAAGTGATTGTAAAATCCCAAATCCAATTCGATTATATCCAAAGAGAATGGCATCATAATTTTTAGTAACTTTTATTTTTTGTTTAACACTCTTTTTTTCCAGAATACCAATAAAATCTGATACTTTACTATAAAATTTTTCTGAATAAATAATCATATATGTTGAAATTATTGTCGTAATAACTAATGTTAATGTTAATGTTGATAAAATCTCGCTTTGTATATGCCCGATTGAAACTCCCAGTGCTAAAATAATCAAAGAAAATTCTGAAATTTGTGCAAGGGTTGTTCCAACTAAAAAGTTTGTTCTCTTTGTATAATTAAAAGCCCTCATAAAAAGCATAATAATTAATGGTTTGAACAATAAGGTAATTACAGATAAAATCACTGCATTTACTAATATAACACTAATATTTGAAATGTGAATGTTAATTCCCAAAATTATAAAGAAGATAATTAAGAAAAAATCTCTCAAAGGTCTTATTTTTGAGCTAATCTCAATACTATATGGTGAAATAGATAAAATGACTCCCGCAATTAATGCTCCGATTTCTAAAGAAAATCCCATTAAACTAAAAAGTGCACCGATAATAAAACACCAGCAAATAGAAAATAAAAATAATAATTCCTGAGATTTCGCAATAATTTTCATCGATTTAGGGAGAATAAAAAATCCTATCAAGAATAATAAGAATACTAATCCTGCTCCGCCAAGTAATCCTCTAATTGCAAACGATGTTATGTTTACCCCATTGCTTAACGATGAAATTAGCATCAAAACAATAATTGCAACTAAATCCTGTATAATTAAAATTCCAATTGAAATCTTGCCGTATAGTGAATCTAACTGCCTTTGATCAGAAATTAATTTCATAATAATAATTGTACTGCTAAATGCTAAAGCAATTCCAATATAAAAAGAAGTAATTAAATCAAAATTTAGAATTTTTACTGAAACAACAAAAGTTAAAAGAAATGTTAAAATTATTTGTCCTAAACCGATTAATAAAGCAGAAGTTCCAATCTCTTTGATAACTTTAGGATTTAGATGAAGACCTACCATAAAAAGTAAAAATGCAATTCCAAATTCTGAGAATAAACCAATTATCTCTGTTGAATTTCCAAAATCAAATGACCCTGCTTCAATCATAATTGCTGCAATCATTCCGGCAAAAATATATCCAATTACTATTGGTTGATTAAAAGTACGAACTATAAATGATACAATAAACGCCATAAAAAGAATCATTGCCAGCTGAATAAATACAATCTCCATCATTCCCTCTTAATAATGTGTGTTATGTCCTATAAAAAGGTTTTTAAACTAATGTCCATCTAAAATTAGATATGGCAAAAGTAAGAATAAAGATACAAAGTACAGATATTATGATGCTCAATACTATTTGTGATGAAATTAAAGATTTAGCTAAAAAATCAGGAATTGTATTAAGCGGACCTGTGCCCTTACCTACAAAAAGGCTTAAAGTTACAACAAGAAAATCTCCTTGCGGTAATGGAACTGCAACATTTGATAATTTTGAGATGAGAATTCATAAAAGATTAATTGATTTGCCTGCTAATGAAAAAGTTCTTCATCATATTATGAAGATGCGAATTCCAAAAAGCATTAATATTAAGATTGAAATGAAAGATTAAGGATTCTAAAATATATTTTTTTCTATAGATGTTTTTATAAAACTTAATATTATTTATTTTAAATGCAAGAATATAAAGATGTGATAAATAAGGTGTTAAAATATGGGGAACAAAAAGGGGATCGTACTGGTACTGGAACAATTTCTGTATCTGGAGCTTATTTTGAACATGATATGTCAAAAGGATTTCCACTTTTAACTACAAAAAGAATGCCATTTAATTTAATTGCTTCAGAATTAGAATTTTTTATTAAAGGGATTACAGATAAACAATGGTTATTAGATCGAAATAATCATATTTGGGATGAATGGTGTAGTCCGGATAAAGTTCCTTATGGACATGATAAAGAAACTAAAGAAAAAATGATGGCTGAAAGAGATTTGGGGCCAATCTATGGTTTTCAATGGAGACATTTTGATGCTGAATATAATGGTTATGATAAAGATTATACCGGTCAAGGTATAGATCAATTGGAAGATGTAGTTAAGACTCTCAAAACAAATCCTCATGACAGAAGAATGATTGTTGATGCATGGAATCCTAAGCAAAAACAAAGAATGGCATTGCCTCCCTGTCATTATGGTTTTCAAGTTTTAGCAAATAAAAATAATAACACTCTGGATTTACTTTGGAGGCAAAGATCAGTAGATACAATTTTAGGCTTGCCATTTAATATTGCAAGTTATGGGTTGCTTTTGCATCTTTTAGCAAAAGAAAGTGGTTTTAAAGAAGGCAAATTAATTGGTTTTCTTGCTGATGTGCATATTTATAATAATCATTTAGAAGGAGAATTTATGGAAAAAATCAATAAACAATTATCCAGAGAATTAAAACCTTTACCGGGAATAGAAACTGAAAATTTTAATTCTATTTTTGATTGGAATTTTGGACAATCTAAAGTTGTAGGTTATGAATCTCATCCTGGTTTAAAATTTCCAATTGCTGTTTAATTTCAAATAAAATGAAAAAAGGTAAATACATTGTTTTTGAAGGAGGTGAAGGTTGCGGGAAAACTACACAATTAAAATTGTTATATGAAAATCTAATCTCAAAAGGATATGATTGCATCCATATTCGAGAACCAGGAAGTACAAAAGAAGCTCAGAAATTACGTTTAAGATTATTAAATTCTAAAAGATTATCTGTAAATGGAGAAAGAATCCTTTTTGCACGAGCAAGGTATTCATTATTCGAGCAAGTGATTATCCCTGCATTAAACGAAAATAAAATCGTCCTTTCTGACAGATCTTTTTACTCAACTTTGGCTTACCAAGGATATGGTTCACAATTTCCTATAAAATATCTGGAAAACTTAATTGATGTAGCAACATTTGGAATTAAGCCTGATTTAGCAATTATGATTGACATTGATCCAAAAATTGGTTTAAAAAAAGAAATTAATCCGGACAGATTTGCTCAAAAACTTTTTGAGTATCATCAAAGAGTAAATCAAGGTTTTCTGCAATTAGCAAGGGATAATAAAGAATGTATCTTAATTCCTTATGTTGAAGGAAAAGTAGAATTAATGCAAGAATCAATTCAACATTATCTCTCTCAAAGATTAAACTTATAAATTCCTTTTATCGCACTCTTCTATGGATTCCTCTAAAATTCTGGATATTCTGCAAAAGAAATATCCTGTTCCCAAAACAACATTAAATAAAATGCGAAGTAAACCAGATGCATTTAAAATTTTAATTTCATGTTTAATATCATTAAGAACACGAGATGAAAATACGAAAATTGCCACAGAAAAATTATTTGCAGTTGCAAAGACCCCAAAAGAAATTTTAGATTTGCCGATAGAAAAATTAGAAGAATTAATTTTTTCTTCAGGACACTATAAAAAGAAATCCCAAATATTAAAACATGTTTCATCTGAATTAATAAATCGATTTAATTCAAAAGTCCCAAATACCAAAGAAGAATTATTAAGTATAAAATGGATTGGTCCAAAAACTGCAAGTATTGTTTTAGCATTTGCATTTAATAAAGAAGTAATTCCCGTCGATACAAATGTTCATAGAATTGCTAATCGAATTGGTTGGCTAAAAACTAAAAATCCAAATGAAACACAAATAGAACTTGAAAATATTTTGCCAAAAAAATACTGGAAAGAATTTAATAGCATTTGCATGCAACACGGACGAGAGATATGCAAACCCCTAAACCCTGATTGTAAAAATTGTCCTATAAAAAATTATTGTAAGAAGATAATTAATTAATCTTAATCTTCTAAAAGCCATTTCCAAAGTTAAGGTTAAACCTTCCTTTAAATCAAATTTATTCAAGCGTTACCCTTTCCGTATCACTTTATAACTCTTCTAAAAGTCATTTCCACCACGATTTTTTTTATTTAAACTTTTTTATTCTGTCCTGCTCACAGGACAAATTTCAAGTATTTTGTCCTATGGATAGGACAAAAATATAATTAGTAATTGTTATATCACTTTTATAAAATGTTTAATTTCTTAAAATGGTTATGCTTTTTCAATCTAAAAAAATAATTTTGGATTATTTTTGAGATAAAATGCTATGATTTTATTTCGAAGCATAGTGGAATTATGTGAGAAATCAAATCGTTGATTTTAGCAAAAAAGAATAAAAATTAAATCAAATCTTCTTCAGAAACAATAACAAAATCCCCAATAGCAATAATTGCACTATATGGAATTAAAAGTTCACCCATTTTTGTAACTTCTAAATTTAAGTTTCTAGTATATGGTGTAGCTTCTTTTAAAATTAAATTAATCAGTTCACCTGATTTAGTTTCAAAAGTAATATCTTTAACAAAGCCTAATCTTTTACCTTCTTTTGTAACAATCATCTTTCCGATAATCGCACTAAATAAGTTTTTGTTTTCTAACATCCTTTTTTGAAATAGAAATTATTTATAAACTTTTCCGTGAAAATTGTCAACAATCAAAAAACCCCAAATTTAGAAAACTTTATATAAAATCATTATTATTTTCCCTTGTGAGGTGTCAATTTAATTATAATTAAAATGTTTGAATCAATAGTAAATCCTAAAAGAATGGATAAAGGTCCGCTAAAAATGTTATTTATCGGATTAATTTATGCAACCCTTTCTTTAGGCATTGTTAAATTTGCTTTTTCAGGTGATCCTGTATTATCTCAATATTCCGGTATAATTGTTGTAACATTTTGCGTAATGTTTTCTTTACCCTTTATGTATTTTTTAATAAAACAGGAAGAAGAAGAAGATGAAGTTGTTGAAGGTTTTTTTAAAGTCTGGAAAATGCATAGCGATGCAGTTTATTCTTTTATGTTTTTATTTTTAGGATTTGTTTTAGCTTTTTCATTTTGGTATATTATAATTGGTGATTCAACTTTATTTAATGCTCAGATTGAAACATACTGTATGATTAATAGCCCCGGTAATATTGAAGGATGTGTGGAAAAATATGACTTCTCCCAAAAAATAACCGGTACTGGTGCAGCAACAAAGGAAATGAGATTATTATCTATTATTGAAAATAATATTTATGTTATGATTTTCACTTTAATATTCTCTTTAATTTTTGGTGCTGGTGCAATATTTATTTTAGCATGGAATGCAAGTGTAATTGCTGCTGCTGTTGGAATATTTACAAATTATAGTCTTTCGGGTATTCCAATGGGAATTGTAAGATATATGATTCATGGTTTTCCTGAAATTGCCGCATATTTCATAACTGCTTTAGCTGGTGGAATATTTGGAGTTGGAGCAATTAGAAACGGATTTAAAAGCCAGAAATTTTTAAGGGTAGTCGAAAATAGTATAATCCTCCTCTTTATTGCGATAATAATAATTATTGTTGCAGGATTTATTGAGGTTTATTTTACCCCTATTCTTTTTAATTAAATTTAAAAGTTTAAACAATTTGATTAATTAATGGATCCAATTTTATTAATTGCAATTTCAGTAAGTTTTTTTTGCACTTATTTAGTTTTACCCTTCTGGATAAAAAAAGCAAAACAAATTGGATTAGTTTGGGAAGATATGCATAAGACAGGACATCCAAAAAATGTCGCAGGGTCAGGAGGTCTAATTGTTGTTTTAAGTTTTATCTTAGGAGTTTTAATTTATGTAGCAATAACCACCTTTTATTTAAAATCTTCAGGAAATCTAATTGAAATTTTCGCACTTATTTGCTCAATACTCTTAGTTTCAATTGTAGGTTTAATTGATGACCTTTTTGGCTGGCAAAGAGGAGGCTTGTCAAAAAAATCAAGATTAATTTTAGTTTTATTCTCGGCAATTCCTTTAATGGTAATTAACGCCGGTGAATCAACAATGTTTGGAATAGGTTTTGGAATTTTATTTCCACTCTTCGTAATCCCTATTGGAGTTATTGGAGCAACTACAACATTTAACTTTTTAGCTGGATATAATGGTCTTGAAGCAAGTCAGGGAATAATCCTTTTATCTGCTTTCGCAATTACAACTTATTTAACAGGCAATGCTTGGCTAAGCGTTATTGCATTATGCATGATCGTTTCACTATTTGCATTTTACATCTTCAATAAATGTCCTGCAAAAGTATTTCCCGGAGATGTCATGACTTATGCAATCGGTTCATTAATTGCAATTATTGCTATTTTAGGAAACATGGAAAAAATAGCTGTGTTCTTCTTTATCCCTTATATTTGTGAAGTAATCTTAAAATCACGTGGAAAATTAGAAATTCAAAGCTTTGCAAAATTAAACAATGACGGAAGTTTAGAGCAACCGCATAAAAAGATTTACGGTTTAGAGCATTTAGCAGTTTTAATCTTGAAAAAAATAAAACCCTCAAAAAAAGTTTATGAAAAAGACGTTGTACTTTTAATTAACGGATTTCAAATAATAATTATTCTTTTAGGATTTTGGTTGTTTTTGTAAATCTAAATCTTTTTAAGTTAAATTAGTTAGTGTTTGTTATGAAGGTTAATTTAGGGTGTGGAAAAGATATTCGAAAAGGTTTTGTAAATGTTGATAAGGTTTCTCTTGAAGGAGTGAATATTGTTTGTGATTTTGAAAAGAAAAAACTTCCATTTAAAGATGATTCTGTGAGTTTTATAGTGATTAATCATGTTTTAGAACATGTTTTTGATCTGGAATTTCTTTTAAAAGAAATTTATAGAATTAGTGAAAATGGTGCAAAAATATCTATACGTGTTCCTTATTTTTCGCATGAATCTGCATTTTCTCATTATCAGCATATAAGAAGATTTACTTGGACAACTTTTGATTTATTTAATCCTGAACATCCAGAGCATTTTCATAGTGATTTAAAATTTAAAATTTTAAAAAAAGAATTAAGAGGGAGATTTTTAGGTAATAAAACTCCTTTTAATCTCTTTCCAAGGATTTATCAAGAGTATCTTTGTTGGATTTTTCCAACAAAAGAAATATTCTATCTTTTAGAAGTTTTAAAATAGATTTTGAATTTTTCTTTGTAACCTCTTAAAAACTATTTAATAATAATTAATAATAACCTCTGATCAAATATAGAATAACCTTTTTAAATCATGTTTGAGTTAAATAAAAATGAATATTAAAAATAATTTTAATAAAATCAAGAAGAATACTGAACCAATAGTTAACTTATTTCAAAACAATAAACTTCAAATTATTTTAACTGCTTTAATCTTTCTAGCGATTTTAATTTCTTCATCATCAATGAGGCTTTCTCATCTTGATAATTTAATAGACCAAACTACTGGAGAATATTCTGCGGCAGATCCTGATGCTCTTTATTTTTTAAGATTATCCCATATTGTTCTTGAAACAGGAAGTTTAAATGGAATTGACGAGATGAGGTCCCCAGGATCAAATATTACGTATCTTCAGGAAATAACTCCTTACACAATTGTTTGGATGTATAAACTTGCAAAAATATTTTATCCGGAAATTGATTTTAATTTGGTTGCAATAGTCTCCCCTGTTATTTTCTTTATATTGGGTTTAATTGTATTTTTCTTTTTATGCCTTCTTCTTGCAAAATCAAAATCTGTTGCCTTAATTGCTTCAGCATTTTTAGCTTACTCTCCGGCATATTTATTTAGAACAATGACTGGTGTTTTAGATCATGATGCATTAGGTATATTAGGAATGTTCACCTGCTTATTGATTTTTACCATTGGTATAAAAAAATATCATGAATCCCTTGCAAAAACATTTTTATGGGGGATCTTGCTTGGATTATCAACTGCTTTTGCATTAGGAGCATGGGCAGGAGGAATCACATTTTTATTCATGATTATTCCGGCTGCAATACTTATTCATTATCTATTTAATCTTGAAGAATTAAAAGAAAATAAAGATAAATTAATTTCATTTTACTTTTTATGGATAATCTCTTATCTGTTATTTGCAACATTAATAGGATTTACAATTTCAGACACTGCACATAGATTATTGAATCCTTCAAGTCTGCTTGTAATAATTGTATCTGGTTTTATGATTGTAGATATTTTAGTAGAAAAAAATATCAAAAGATTAAAGTTCATTAAAGAAGAAAAGAGGGTAGCTTACTCCTTAATTTTATCTTTAATTCTTGGAATTTTATTTTTAATCATTTTAGGTCAAAATATATTCACTATGATTATGGATATTTATTCAAGACTTTTAAGTCCGTTTGGATTTGGTGGAAGACTTGGTTCAACTGTTTCTGAAAATGCACAACCATATCTTACAACATGGATTGGCAACACTGGAAACTATTTGTTTTGGTTATTTTTTGCAGGAATGGTTTTAATGGGAATTAATTTTTCAAAGAATATTCATCAAAAAAGGTATAAAGCTTATTTTATTTTATCTTGGTTAGTTTTAATCTCATCAATTTTATTCAGTAGAATTTCTGCAAGTCATTTATTTAATGGAACAAATTTCATAAGCCAGTTGTTTTACATTGCAGGATTTTTAATCTTTGCTGGTTATTTTGGTTATTTATATTTCTTTAAAAGATTCAAGATTGATTTAGAGCTTATAATTATATTTTCATGGATGTTATTCATGTTAATTTTAGGAAGAGCTGCAGCAAGAACAATTTTTGTTGCAACACCTTTTGTTTGTTTTTCTGCAAGTTATTTTTTATTTGAAGCAGGAAAATATATAAAAACTACAAAAGATGATTTGGCAAAAATAATGTGGGTAGTTATCTTTATCGTTGCTGTTGCTACAGGATTTGTTTCTTTATTTGGTAATCCATTAAGCGATTCATACGGTAGTTATCAAATTGTAGGAAGTCAAGCTTCAAATATCGGATTAGTTGCAAATGCACAATGGCAAGAAGCAATGTCTTGGGTAAGAGAAAATACCTCAAAAGATGATATTTTTGTTCACTGGTGGGATTATGGTTATTTAATTCAAACAATGGGTAATAGAAAAACAGTAACTGATGGAGGCCACTCTGGTGGGGATCAGGCAGATCATTATATTGGTAGATATGTCTTGACAACTCCAAATCCCGATAGTGCATTAAGTTACATGAAAACATGGAATGTTTCATATTTATTGATTGACCCAACTGATTTAGGAAAATATCCTGCTTATAGTAGTATTGGCGGAGGACAAGATGATCCTAATGATAGATACTCTGCAATTCCTGTAATGGTTGCAGATTCAAAACAAACAAGAGAAACAGCTAATTCTACTTTCATTGTTTATCAAGGTGGAATGTACCTTTTTGAAGATATTATTTATAATGAAAGTGGCAAGCAAATATTCTTGCCCTCAGGAAAAGCAGCAGTTATCGGAATCCTTTTAGAATTAGATGGTACAAACAGAATCAAACAGCCTGAAGCAGTTTATGTATATAATAATGTGCAGACAAAAATACCTATTAGATATGTTTATTATGAAGGGCAATTAATTGATTTCAAAGAAGGTTTAGACGCTGTTATTGATATAGTCCCTTCTTTTGAAGGTCAGGGAATAAATCCGTTAGGTGCAGCAATTTACCTCTCTCCAAAGGTCTCTAAAGGCTTATTTGCACAGTTATATCTATTAGATGATGCATTTAATAATTATCCAACTCTTGAAATTGCACATGTTGAATCTGATATGGTAATAAATAGTTTAAGAAGTATGGGTTACCAAGGCGGTGAATTTATTTTCTATCAAGGGCTTAGAGGACCATTAAAAATCTGGGAAGTAAATTATCCTGAAGATACAAAAGTAATTCCTGAATTTAAAGAATCTCTTAATGGAGAATATGCAAAGTTTGATGAGGTCTTTTATTAAAAATATCTTGTAGATTTTGAAAAAAAGAAAAATAAAAAAAATTTTAGCTATATCGGATTATTCTTCAAAAGGATAACTTAAACCTTCCCCTGAATTATATAATTTAGATATTTCCTCAGCAGTTAATGCTCTATTCCAGATACCAAGTTCGTCTACAGCTCCTCCAAAATACATCCCTGACTGCTCAGTTGTAGCTCTTTTTCCAATAAATAAGGAATTTGTAGATGTGTCTATTGCTCCACTTAAGGGTACTGCATTTTCTTCTACACCATCAAACCAAATAGATAGTGTAGTACCATTATATCTCATAAGTAAATGGTGCCATTCTCCATATCCCATATCTGTAGTAGAAGCTACATACCCCATTATCCCATTTGTTGTCAATATTACTGCTGCTTTATTTGATGTTCCCGCTTGCCTCATATTTAAAAGCCCGTTATCCGATGCTAACATCTCTTGATTTTCTGATGCACTATCTCTTTTAAACCAAAGAGAAGCAGTCATTTCATCATTTCCTGCAAAAAAATTATTAAAGCTTCCAATATCAACAAAATCATCATTAGAATCAAAATTTCTTGCATCAATAATTTTACCGCTTGTATTTATACTTCCGTAATTAGATCCATCATTACTTCCGTAATAATCTGTAAAATCATTATTATCTAATTTATAATAAGATAATAATCCATTTACAGGGAAAATACTTGAAACATTAAAATTTCTTAACTCAGAAGAGCCATATGATTCATAGGTGTCATTACCATAACTAAACCAATAATATTCATAATCTCCTTCAGACAAATTCAAAGTTACTTCATAATTATTTTCACTTAAAATAGTAGCCAAATAATTAACATTATTTATCTTTAAATAAACTGTTCTGTTTGAATTATTAACATTAACTTTAAAGTTAGCCTCCTGTGAACTATTAATTCCTGAATTATCTAAAAAATTTGAAAATGTCGGATATTCATTTACTTTCACTTCATAAGTTGCAATAAATCCTTTAACAACAAAAATTGAATGATGATTTCCCTTATTATCTTCCCAATTGATATAACCATCATATTTTGGGATTGGAATAGCAACAACAAATGAGATAACTAATAAAAATATAAAAGTCCAAATTGTATAAGTTGTTTTGTTTTGCATATTTTTTTCCTCCTTCTAATTCTATAAATAGGATTCTAAGAATCCATAATTCTATGAGAAGAATTATTGCTTTTATGAATTTTATTCTAATTTTGGGATAAAATTTTCAAAAAAATGTCTTTAGATTAAAATTTAAAGTAGAAGAACCAATCTTAGATATTGGGGGGTATTGGAATTTTTTTAATATCACAAGAAATAAAAAATGCTACCATAATTGATTTAAGGGAAAAACCAAAGGAATCTTCTTTTAATTTTATTAAAGCAGATATTACAAAAAAACTTCCAACTTTTAAAAATAAATTTAAAACAATTTTTATTACTGAAGTTTTAGAACATATAAAAAATCCTTTATACTTGCTGTCTCAAGCATATGATTTATTGGATGACGATGGAGTTTGTTATATCTCTATTCCTTATACTGAAATTGGTCCGGATTATCATCATGTATGCAGGTGGACAAAAAAAGAAATAACAGAACAAACTAAAAAATTGGGTTTCATCCCAAAAGTTATTCAATCTCGAAGAAGATTTAAGGGAATGGGATTTTTTTCCTCATTGTTGGTTAGTTTTAGCTTTAAAAAAAAGAACTGAAAATCGTGGTGGAGATCATAGAATAAAATTTTATGATGATTAATTGTTTATTAATTTAAAAAAAGAAAAATAAAAAAAAAATTTTAGTTTTGTGGAGTTATTCTTCAAATGGATAACTTAAACCTTCTCCTGAATTATATAATTCAGAGATTTCATCAGCAGTTAATGCTCTATTCCAGATGCCAAGTTCGTCGATATATATCCCTATTGCAGGACTTTTTATTTCTCCACCACTATCTCTTAACCAAGCAGTATTAAATCCAATCCCTAATTCATTAGCAGGATTTCCACTTACAGAAATAACATCATATGAATATCGTAAAACCCCATTTAAATAAACCTGAAAATTCGTTGCATTTTGAGTTATAACTAAATGATTCCAAGAGTTTTGGGTTAAATCTTCTGGGAATAAATATTCTGCATAAGTGGGGTCTCCACGCGTAAAAGCAAGAACATATAATTTGTCATCTCTTATCATTGCTCTACATTCAAATTCATAATTATTGACAGCATCAAGAAGAAAGATATATCTCTCTGCAGATGAACTGGTAGTTATATTAAACCATGTAGAGATTGCCCATTCTCCCTCCGGATATGTAGGCTCAATATTTCCGAAAAAATAATTATCATTGCTGTATGTACCCCTTGAATTTCCAATTATTCCACTTGAACTTCCTACTATCCCATATTGAGTTAAATCTATATTACTTGCTGAATTAACTAAGTCTCCACTAATTTCTTCAAATTTATAATAACTAACTAAACCATCTGTCAATGTTAATTCAGGAGGTCCTTTTGTTGTATAATTAGTAAGGCTACCTTTTACAAATGTTAATGTAATATTGTTTCCATCCAAGTCTTGCCAATTTACTATTGCATCTATCCAAGGACTAACTGCAAATAATGTAGCAAAACTTACAATAATTGAAATAACTCCAATTATCAAAGCCCATGTTGCGTAATTGTTTTTGTTCATAATTTTTTATCCTCCTTCTAATTCTATAAATAGGATTCTAAGAATCCATTATCCTTTGTTAAGAATTATTGTCTTTATGAATCTTATAGAAGTTTTGGGATAAATTTTTCAAAAAAATGTCTTAAAATTATCTTAAAGCCTCTTCATAAATCTCTCTTAATTTCTTATTTCGTTTTTCCATTGAAAACATACCATTAATAACTTCTTTTCTTGCTTCTTTTCCCATTTTTTCTCTTAATTTTTTATCTTTTATTAGAATTTCAGTTTTTTTAATAAATTCATTCAACATTTTTTTATCCATATTTTCATATTGCATTTGATTCCAATCTTTAGGCAAATTAATCAAAAATCCATATTTACCATTTTTTAAAAGTTCAGCCTTTGCAAAAGTATTTGATGTAACTATCGGGAGTTCATATGCAAAGCTTTCAGGAACCGTAAAACCATAAGAATCACCAAAACCTGGATAAAAGAAAATATCTGCTGAAGGATAAATTTCTGTGAATAATTTTTCTTGAGGTATTAAATCCATAATTTTAATCTGTTTATTTTGAGAATACTTTTCTTTAAATTCTTTTGGAGTTGGGCAAATAAAAATAAATTCAATCTCTGGATATTTTTTTGATAATTCATTAAATACATAAAGAGTTTGTCTTCCCCCCTTAGCATCAAACCATCGAGCAATAAAAAGTATTCGTAGATTTTTATGATGAATTTTTTTAAATTTAGGTATTTGTAGTGCAAAATGCAAAATCTCAATTTTATCTAAAATTTTTTTATTCTCCGGAAATGCTTTTTCAAAAGATTTTTTGCAATCTTCTGACCAGCAAATAATCTTTTTACAATATTCACTTTCAAGCCTATTCTCGATAATCCATTTGCCTAATTTAGATTCGGCAATCTTTCCGCCTGCACTAACTCTATCCCATACTTCAGTATCCACAACCCACGGCTTTTTATTTAAACTTAAACAATGTGCACAATGAATTAAATCACAATTTGGATTAAATGTATATGTTAAATTTGGTAATCTTAAAATATTCAAAATTTTTCTTAAGAAATTCTTAAATCTTCTCATCGCTTCAAATTTTTTCGATGAGCCAATAATTTGTATTTTTTGTTTATTTGATTTTTTATAATTAACATAAGCCACATTTTTTGGAGGATATTCTAAAATATTTTTATAATAAGAACTATCTGGGAATTTCCACGGATATTGTAGATGTATTTTAATTTGTTTCATTTTATTAAATCACTAAATCTTTTTCTATATTCTTTTATTTTTATTAGTTTTTTGAAATTTATTTTATTCTCCATAGTATTCTTCAATTCCTTTTATGATTATATGGTTTTTCATTATTTCTTTTATTAATAATTCTTCCTTGTTAAATAAACCTATTTTCACACTTATTCTTGAATCTATTAATCCTATTTCTTTTTTTATAGCTAAGCTAGTCGTTTTAACATATATATCTATATCGCTATTTTTATGTGCGAGTCCTTTTGCATGGCTTCCAAAGAGAATGGCGAGGCTTATATTTTTATTATTTGAAATCTTTTCAAATATTTTTCTTATAGAAGGATTATTTTTTATAAAGGATAATCTTTTGTAATGTTCATAAATCATTTTCATATTTTTCGCTTCAAGGTTATCTTTTAAAAAAAAAGTTTTATTTTTTCCTTCGATTAAAAAATCAAGAACATTTTCATTAAATAATCTCTCCGCAATTCTTTTTATACTCATATGATTTATTTTAGTTCTTCTTGAAATTTCTCTAATGTGTGATGTTGAATTAATTATCTCTCCAAAAACAATAAATTCGAGAGGGATGTAACTATTTTGTTCCATATGTAACATAAATATTCCAATTCTTTATAAATTTTGCTATGCCTATTCTCTTAAATAATAAGAACTATCTCTGAAATTTCCAAGAGATTGCAGATGTGTTTTAATTTGTTTCATAATATTTATTAATGAAGTTAAGTTATAAATTATATGAAAAATGAAACAATGAGTTTAAAATTAACAACAGACAAATTAAAATCTCAAAATTTAAATAAGCAGGAAAAAAATAAGCAGTGGTGGGAAGAACTCCCTATGACTTATGAAGATTGGGACTCAAAAAAAAGAATTCCCAAAACAAAAGAAGATTTTTTAGAAATTGAAAAAAAATTTTTAGAAGAAAGTCCTTTTATTAAAAATCAATTTGATTTTAAAAGATTCAAAAATAAAAAAGTTTTAGAAATAGGTTGTGGTTCAGGGGTTGTTAGTTGTTTATTCGCAAAAAATGGTGCAAAGGTTACAGCAGTGGATATCACCAAACAAGCCATGAATCTTGTAAAAACAAATGCGAAATTACAAGGATTGAATATTAATACTTTACAGCAAGATGCTGAAAAATTAACTTTTGCAAAAGAAAATTTTGATTATGTTTTTTCATGGGGGGTGTTGCATCATTCACAAAATCCTTTAGATGCATTTAAACAAATGGAGAGGGTTTTGAAAAAAGGTGGTTCTGGTTTAATAATGGTCTATAATAAAAATAGTGCCAGATATTATATTAACGGATTAAATTGGTTAATTTTAAAGGGAAAAATTTTCAAAGGGTATAATCTGAAAACTGTTCAGGATTTTTATACTGATGGGTATTATCATAGACATTTTACTCCAAATGAATTAAAAAAAGAATTAGAAAAACTTGGATTAAGATGTACTAAAGTGTTTACAACGCATATGGGTCATAGGATGCTTCCTTTTGCACCTTTGTGGTTTGAAAAATGGATTAAAGAGAATTATGGATGGTTGTTAGTTGCAGAATTTGAAAAAGTTTAACTTAAAGCTTTTTGAATATCTTGCTTAATGTATTCTTCAAAAGAAATTTTCATCTTATCTTTTACAAATTTTGAAGGGATTAATGAAAGGTTTTTTCCGAATAATGCTTCTTTAGAATTTTTATCTTGGATTTTTATTGATCTTTCTGGGAATATTTGAACCTTATGATTTGGCATATATTTTGAAACCATTTTAACAAACTCAAATCTGCTCATACTTTTTCCTCCACTAATATGGATGATTCTATCTTCAATGCTATCATAATTTAAAACTATCTCTTTAATCATTTCATTTAAAAATTGTATTGGGGTAGGTGAAAAAAATAAATCGTCAAAACAAGATATTTTATCTTCATTTTGCAATGTGTTGAACATCCAATCAAAAAAAATTCCTCGTTGACCCATTACCGCTGATGTTCTGATTATTTTTGAATTTGAATGTAAATTTAATAATATTTGTTCAGATGCCCCTTTTAATTTTCCATAATTTGTTTTTGGATTTGTTTTATCTTCCTCTGTATAATCTCCTTTTATTCCATCAAAGACATAATCTGATGATAAATAAATTATCTTAGAATTAATCTTCTCCCGATTTAAAATTTCAATAATATTTATTAATGGGTCAATATGCAATTTTATGGCTTGTGAATAATTCTCTTCGCATTCTTTTGGTTTCCAACCACTTAACCAGATTAAAATATCCGGTTTTATTTCGAGAATATAATATTCTAGTTCTCTTTTATTTGTTAAATCTAAAAAATATAATTCTGGATTTGTTTTATTTTTAAAATATGTTCCCTGAACAAAATATGAGTCTAATTCTAATTTTAAGAAATTATACAGATGAGACCCTAAAAATCCACTAGCACCAATTATCAAAATATTTTTCATAATATACTTTTTGATTTAATAGTTTTTAAGTTTAATTAATCCAATATTAGAAAAATGAAAATTTTAAAAAGAGATTTTAGTTATATAATCCTATTATGGAAATTCAAAAAACAAAATTAAAGAATGTATTATTATTTAAACCGATAATTTTTAATGATTTTAGAGGAGCATATACCGAAGTTTTTAATGAAAAAGATTATTTTGATGAGATTAAAATTCTTTTAAATAAGGATGTACATTTTGTAACTGACAGTGAAGTTTTTTCTAGAAAAAATGTTTTAAGAGGTTTACATGGAGATGACAGAACATGGAAACTTTTCCATTGTAGCAAAGGAACTATCTATATTGTTATTGTTAATTGTGATTTAGAAAGTGAATCTTTTGGTCAATGGGAATCTTTTGAGTTATCTGCTGAAAATAAATTTCAATTGTTGGTTCCCCCAAAATATGGGAATGGAACTTTAGCTTTAAATGGTGATATTATTTTTCATTATAAACAATCAGAATATTATCAAGGGGCTCAAAACCAATTTACATATCGTTTTGATGATCCTAAATTTAATATTCTTTGGCCAATTAATAATTCAGAGATTATTTTATCGAAAAGGGATGATATTTAATTAAAAAGCATTTTTATTTATTTTTTTGTAACAATTCTGTGTGCAAACGAGTTCCTGGAAAAGGCATGCAAGTAGAAAGTTGATATTTTCTATATTTGCTCGGTTTATGAGGAAATCTCCTATTACGTTTATAACCCATATCTTTCAAGATTTTCATATCTTTTTGATGTATCTCCTCTGTTTGTTCTGGCAAATTTTTCATCATTGTTAGATGAATCATTAGTTTAGGATATTTTTCTGAGAGGTATTTTATTGTTTTTAAAAAATCTATTCTTTCCAATCCTTTATTGATTCTTTTTAATACATCTACATTAAATGTCTCTAAACCAAATCTCATTCCGACGCATCCTGAATCAACCATTTTATCATAAAGCCAATCTGGTGAACAATCTAATCTTCCCATCATTGTCCAAGGAATACCAATTTTTTTTAATTCGTCACATAATTCGCTTATCCTTTCTGTTCCTAAATTAAATGTATCATCATCAAAAAATATACTCTTATAATTATGTTTCTTTACGCACTCTTTAACTTCTTTTGCAATTTTTTTAGGGTCTCTTAAAGCGACTTTACCTTTGTACATAGTTTGTGGCCATAAGCAATATGAACATTTAAATGGGCAGCCTTTACTTCCCCAGATCTGTAATTGAGGTCTTTGTGTAGGCATGGAAAAATCATAATAACGATCTGCACAATTAAAATCTCTATAAGGAAAAGGTATTGAATCCAAATCCGTTACAATATCTGATTCATAAATTCCTGGTTTTTTTGTTTTAACCATCTCCCAAGAACTTTTTATATATTCTCCTTTCAGTAAATAAGTAATATATGGATGTTTTATTTTAATCTTTTCAGCCTCTGAAGTTAAATGTGGGCCTGCAAGTGCTACTTTTGTAAATTTTGAAATCTCTTTTGCCATCCAAAGATCTATATCAATAGTTGGGGCTGAACACTCCAATACTACAATATCTGCATTTTCGTTTTTAACTTGTTTTAAAAATTCATCATAAGAATATTGTGATTCTGCCATAGAATCAATTAAATTTACCTCAATTCCTTTTGATTGTAAATAACTTGTTGCATAAGACATAATAAAAGGAAAGTTAACTGCCCCTATTGGTGGACTTGCTACCCATGGCCACCGTGATCCAGCTCTTACTCCAAATTTTAATTTAGAAAATGAGCAAAGAAAATTAATTATTCTATATAATTGTCTTACACTATAAAATTTTTGATTAAATTTTAAAATTTTTAATAAAAGATGTTTTTTTAATTTATTATCTCCTTTTGGGGAATTAGAATTATATCTTACAACGGGGGGATTAGTAAATAAAATTTTCATTGTAGTGTTTCTAAATATTTATATAGTGTTTTCATTCTTGATTCCATGGAAGCATTTTTAATAGCATATTCATACCCTTTTTGTGCAATTTTTTTTCTCTTTTCAGGATTTTTAAGATAATATTTTATTTTATTTATTAAGTCCTCATCACCTTCTGTAAAAACTACGCATCCTTTTAATAATTTTTCCGTAATTTCTGAATAGTCTGTTATTACAAATCCTTTGCAAGCAAGAATTTCAAAAATCCTTGCAGTTATAACCCCCCAATCAAGGCTATCTTGTCCTGTACAGTTTAAATTAATTTTAGAACTACTATATAATTTAGGAATATCTGATTGAGATATTCTCCCTTTAGAAATTTTCATGAATTTTTCTTGGTAGATTGGAAATTTATAGTGTTTCCAAATTTTAAATGCTAATTTTAATTTATCTCTTTTTGATGGACCCCAATGTCCAAAAAGGCCGAAATTAAAATTTGTTGCAGGAAGGATATATTTTGTTGATCTTTTTTCTCCTTTGATATCATTACCAACATAAGAAACATCAAATGCAAAATCTTTTTCATTTTTTACTGGTGTAAAAAAATTTATGTCAACTCCAAAAGGTAAAAATAATCCTTCTCTCCCAGATTTTTGATGAATTTGAAAAAGTTTATTGGAAATAAATATATATCCATCATATTCTCTGTGTTGAAATTTTTTCAAGGCATTTTCAGAACCTTCTGCATAACTATTCTGTAGGTATGCTATATGCTTATTAGCTAATTCTTTTTTCGGTTCACAATCATTTAAATAAATCATTATATCCAATTTTTTTTCCGGTAATTTCTCTGGAGTATATAAATTTGCAGAATCTATCTGCGGAAAATTTTTTAAAGTTTTACACATAGACTCAGCATACATATGATCCCCAATATAGCCATCTCCCCTGTTCCAGAATGAATAAAATCCGATTTTCATAAAATAAAAATTAAAATAGACTTTATAAAAATTATTATTCCGTTTTTAAAATCAAAATAATAATATTAATAAATACTTGAATTCTAAAGAGATATGAATAAAACGAAAATTGATGTTATTTATAATATTGGTGTTGAATTTGGGGGGGTTGGTACTGGTTATACTGCATATAATGCTGTTAAGTGGGGTGCATATAAGCACAATTCTTTAAAGAAGCTTCTTTGTCGAACTAATAAAAGTAAGGACATTCCTAAAAACAAAACAATTTCTTTCCCTTGGCTTAGATATTTAATGCTCCCTTTTAGGGCTGCACAAATGATCTTTAAATGGGATTGGATATGCCCTTTTCCTTATGTAGATCCAATCTATGGATACCTTGCTTCAAAAAATGTAAGTAAATGTGATATTTACCATGGTTGGTGTGGTTATTCATTAATGGGAATAAAACGAGCAAAAAAACTTGGAGCAATAACTATAGTAGAATGTGCTTCTCCACATCCAAGAAGCAAATTATTAAGTGATGAATTTAAAAAATATAATAAAGAATTTCAAGTAGATGAAAAAATTATTAAGAGAAATGAAGTAGAACTGGCAGCTGCAGATTACATCTTAATACCTTCTGATTTTGTAGAACAAAGTTTTTTGGAAAAGGGTTATGAAAAAAGTAGATTTATAAAAATTCCTTTTGGTGTTGATCTCAAAAAATTTGTTCCTGCTAAAAAAAATGATAAAAAATTTAGATTAATTTTTGTTGGAAGTGTTCAACTTAGAAAAGGGATACAATATTTATTACCTGCATGGGAAGAGTTACAATTAAAAAATGCTGAATTAGTTATTGTGGGAAGAACGTGGCCAGATGCTGCAGAAGTAGTAAAAAAATATAAAGATAATAAATCTATCAAATTTCTTGGTTTTTGCCCAAATCCTTCTAAATATCTGCAACAATCTTCAGTTTTTGTTTCTCCATCTATTGAAGAAGGTTCAGCATTAACTACTTATGAAGCAATGGCAACAGGTTTACCATTAATAGCAACTCCAAATACTGGTTCTGTTATGAGGAATGGAAAAGAAGGATTTATAATTCCAATTAGAGATATAAATAAATTAAAAGAAAAAATAAAATATATGTATGATAATCCTGAAATTGTAAAACAAATGGGAAAAAATGCAAGAAAGCTTATGGAACAATATTCTTGGGAAAAATATGGAGAAAATTTATTTAAAGAATACTTGAGGGTTTTAGATGAAAGAAAAAATAAGTAAAAATATTCAATTATTAGATAAAAAATTACAGGAAAGAATACTTGCTTTTAGAGAATTTGAAGCATCTTATATTAATGCTCAATTAATTGGAGATAAAAAAAAGATTTTAAATATTGGATGTTTATGGGGAAGAGATTATTATTTTTTGAAATGTTTAGGTAAAGAAATTTATAATTTTGATTTAGGAGACCAAAAATTACCTAATATGAATATTGGGGATATTTCAAAAAGAACTAAATTTAAATATAAGGAATTTGATGCGATTTTAATTGGAGAAGTGATAGAGCATTTATTTGAAGATGTAAATGCATTAAAAGAAATAAGACGAATATTAAAAGATGATGGAAAACTAATCTTGAGCGTTCCTTATTTTGATGATGACTTAGCAGAATTTCATGTAAGAATGCATTCAAAGAATTCAATTATTCGATTATTGGATTATACCGGTTTCAAAGCAGAAAAGCATCTATTTAGAGGAGGAATTATTAGTATTCCATTAATTACTTCTTTTTTAAAGATTATAGCAAAGATTAATCCCAATTTACGTATGAATATTTTATTTTTTCTTGCAAAAATAGATTTTAAACTTGGTGAGAGAAATTATTGGTTCTTTAAATTTTCAAGATCATATGGGGGATATTTATTAGCGAATAAAGGTAGGAAAATAGATTTTGTAAAAATAAATAAAATCTGTTTTGTGGATAATCGAGATTAGATAATATCTCTATTAAAAAATCAAATTTAAATAGAAATATTATTAAATCCTTTTTTTTTATATCAAATATGAAAAAATGTTTAATTACAGGATCTGGAGGACTTATTGGTTCTGAATCTGTTAACTTTTTTGCAGAAAAAGGTTTCCTTGTGCACGGGATAGATAATAATTTAAGAAAATATTTTTTTGGAAAAGAGGGAGATACTTCTTGGAATGTGAAGAAACTAAAAGAAAAATGGAATAGCTATACCCATTTTGATGTTGATATAAGGGATAAAAAAAAGATTGAAGAAATTGTTAAAGAAAATAAATTTGATTTAATAGTTCATTGTGCAGCACAACCCTCTCATGATTGGGCTACTAGAGAACCTTTTACAGATTTTGAAGTAAATGCAAATGGCACATTAAATCTTTTAGAAAATTTTAGAAAATATTGTCCTGAAGCAGTTTTTATTTTCACCTCTACAAATAAAGTTTATGGCGATTTACCAAACACATTACCTTTAGTAGAATTGGAAACGCGTTATGAAGTTGATGAATCTCATAAATATTCAAAGAAGGGTATTGATGAAACAATGTCAATAGACCAATCCAAACATAGTCTCTTCGGGGCATCAAAAGTTGCAGCTGATATCCTCGTACAAGAATATGGTAAATATTTTGATTTAAAAACTGCTTGTTTTAGGGGGGGGTGTCTCACTGGACCTGCACATAGTGCAGCCGAATTGCATGGTTTTTTAGCATATCTGATAAAATGTATTGCAACTGAAAAAAAATATTCTATTTTTGGATATAAAGGTAAACAGGTAAGAGACAATATTCATTCTTATGATTTAGTTAATGCATTATATAATTTTTATTTAAATCCTCGTTGTGGAGAAGTATATAATATGGGGGGGTCAAGGCATTCAAATATCTCTATGATGGAAGCTATAGAAAAAACTGAAAATATTTTAGGAAAAAAAGCAAATGTGGAATATCTTGATAAAAATAGGTCTGGGGATCATATCTGGTATATTTCTGATGTTTCCAAATTTAAAAATCATTATCCAAAATGGGAATATAAATATAATATTGATATGATTTTAAATGAAATATGTTCTGTATTTAAAGAAAATAAAAAATAATATAATTTTAAAAATTCTCTAATCATTAAAATATAATGGAAAAAGGAAAAATTTTAATTACCGGTGGTGCAGGATATATTGGTTCGCATACTGTTAATTATTTGATAACCCAAGGGATTAATAAAGAAGATATATTAATTTTTGATAATTTAGAAAGAGGTAATCTAGATTTAATCCCCCAGGATATTATTTTTATTAAAGGGGATTTAAAAAATAAAATAGAAATTGAAGATGTTTTTAATAACTTTCCTGAAATTGTTGCTGTAATACATTTTGCAGCATATGCTTATGTCGGAGAAAGTATGGAATTTCCTAAAAAATATTTTGAAAATAATATTGTCGGGGGTTTAAATTTATTAAATTCTATGAAAGAGCATGATGTTAAAAAAATCGTTTTTTCCTCAACATGTGCAACTTATGGGGATCCTCTTAAGTTGCCAATTGATGAGAATCATGTTCAAAAACCTACAAACCCTTATGGAGAATCTAAATTGATATTTGAAAAAATGTTAAAATGGTATGATAAAATTTATGGAATTAAAAGTGTTATACTAAGATATTTTAATGCTTGTGGTGCTTATTTTGGAATTGGTGAGAAACATAATCCTGAAACTCATATTATTCCTTTAATAATTAGGGCGGCAATAAAAGATGAGAATATTAATATTTTCGGAAATGATTATAATACTCCTGATGGGACCTGTTTACGTGATTATGTACATGTCTTTGATCTAGCAAAAGCACATCTTAAGGCTTTGACTTATCTTTTTGAAAATGATTCCTCTAATCAATTTAATTTAGGTACAGGAAAAGGAACAAGTATTTTAGAATTAATTAATTTAACAAATAAAGTTACAGGAAAAAAAATAAATATCACTTTTATTAGGCGTAGGGAAGGTGATCCCGCAATATTATTTGCGAATTCTGAAAAGGCAAAAAATATTTTGGGTTGGGTTGCAGAAAAAAATATTAATGATATAATTTTTGATGCATATAATTGGGAGATTAAAATATGAGAACAAAAAATAATTTTGCATTAACAACTCCTGTTTTATTTATTGTTTTTAATCGGCTAGATACTACAAAACAAGTTTTTGAAGAAATCAAAAAAGCAAAACCTCAAAAATTATTTATTGCCGCAGATGGCCCAAGAAATTTCCAAGAAAAAAATAAAACTGATGTTGTAAGAAAATATATTTTAGAAAATATAAACTGGAAATGTGAAGTAAAAACCTTATTTAGAGAAAAAAATTTGGGATGTAAATATGCTGTTGCTGGAGCAATTGATTGGTTTTTTGATAATGTTGAACAGGGTATTATTTTAGAAGATGATTGTTTACCCTCACAATCTTTTTTTAAATTTTGTCAGGAAATGTTAGAAAAATATAAAGATGATGAAAGGGTTATGCATATCTCTGGAACAAATGTTGAAGGTATCAGTAAAATTGATCAAGATTATTTTTTTGCAATAAATTTTAATGTTTGGGGTTGGGCAACTTGGAAAAGAGCGTGGAAATTGTATGATATTAATGTAACCCATTGGCCAAGATTTTTAAAAGAAGGAAGAAGTAAAGATTTTTCTTTAGGTTTTATAAATGAATTTTTCTTAAAAAGACAATTTAATAAAATGTATTTTCAAAAACAAGACACATGGGATTATCAATGGTGGTTTGCATGCATAACTAATTCTGGTTTGGCGATAATCTCTAAAAAAAATCTTATAACAAATATTGGATTATTTAATGGGACTCATATGGGTTCTTCAGATAAAAATAAAATGTTAAAACGAAATAATTTATCTTTTCCATTGAAAGATAATAAGTTTATTTTAAATACTCCTTCTTATCAAAAAAGTAGTAATAGATTTTTTAGACAAGGGTTTTTAAGGAGGCAATTAAAGAAGTATGGAAAAATATGATTCTAAATTTTTTAAGGATATTCAAAGCGGTTCGTTGAACTCTGCAAGAGAGATCGCTCCTTTTTTACTAAAAAATTTAAAAATTAATAGCATTATTGATCTTGGATGTGGTTGTGGAACTTGGTTAAAAGCTTTTGAAGAACTTGGTGTAAAAGAGGTTTTTGGAATTGATGGAACAAATTCAAATGAATCTTTGGTTATCAATAAAAAAAATTATAAAATATATGATTTAACTAAAAAGATTAGCCTGAATAAAAAATATGATTTGGCAATTTCGCTAGAAGTGGCTGAACATTTATCGGAAAAAGATGGAGAAACTTTAATAAGTAGTTTAACTTCTTGTAGTGATATAATCTTATTCTCAGCTTCCATTCCAAATCAAGGTGGGGGGACAAATCATATAAATGAGCAGTGGCCAAGTTATTGGGAAAAGAAATTTAATCACTTTGGGTATATTGCAATCGATTGTATTCGATTGAATTTTTGGGAAAATGAAAATGTGAATCCTTGGTATTATCAAAATACTGTGCTATATGTGAAGAAAAATAAAATAATCTTAAATTCTTTTTTTGTGGAAGAATTAAAAAAAACAAAATCTCCGATTCCTTCATTAGTTAGTCCAATTATTTTTTTGACTTTGCAAAAGAAATTTGATATCTTTAGAAAGCTTATACCAAAATTTTTAAAAAGAAATTTCATTATCAAAAAAATTTTTAAAAAATTAGGTAAATTTTAACCAAAGTCATATATAAATAGTTATGGAAAAGGTTTTAAACCTTTAATTTAAATAAGTTTTATGAAAAAAAGAATTTTATTAATTGATCCCCCTTTTCAAAAGTTTATGAATTTTTCTAAAAATGGCATTCCAATAGGATTACTTTCTTTAGCAGGAGAGTTAAAATCTAAAGGCAATATTGTGAATGTATTTGATGCCGATTATAATCCAAAAGGCAATCCTTATCCTTTTATTGCAAAATTAAATCATTATGATGAATATTTAAGTGGGATTAATAATTTAGATCATGTTATTTGGAAAGATATAGAATCACAAATAAAATTCTATAATCCAGAGGTAGTTGGAATTTCTCTTATTTCAACAAAATTAAAAAGTGGATTAATTGTTGCTAAAATTGCTAAAGATTTAGGTGTACAAAGAATAATCGCTGGCGGTCCGCATGTAACAATTTATCCCGAAGATGCCTTTGGAGAAGATAGTTGTATTAACAGTGTTATTCAAGGTGAAGGAGAAAATGTTTTTGAAAAAGCTTTAACTGAAAAAATTGTTAAGGCAGAAAGAATAAAAGACATTAAGAAATTGGCTTGGCCTGCAAGAGAATCTCTTATTAATTTAAAAGATTATTTACCAAATGATTTGGGGTTTGTAATGAGCTCCCGTGGTTGTCCTGGGTCTTGTAATTTTTGTTGTTCAGAAAGTTTATGGGGGAGGTCTATACGTTTTAGAGAGATTGATGATGTTTTAAATGAAATGGATTCTATTCATGAGAATTATGGGACTCAAAAATTTTATTTGGTGGATGACACTTTCACACTAAATCGTAAAAGAGTAGAAAATTTTTGTGAAGGCATACAAAAAAGAAATTATAAATGGAGTTGTTTGACAAGGGTTGATAGGTTGAATGAGAATATGCTTGAAAAGATGTCCCAATCTGGTTGTTCTATGATAAAAGTTGGTATTGAAAGTGGAAGTCAAAAAGTTTTGGATTTAATGAATAAAGAAATTAATCTTACTCAAATAAAAAGAGCAGCAAATTTATTAAATAAGTTTTCTATGCCCTGGTTGGCTTATATCATGGTTGGTGTTCCTAATGAAACTTCTGAAGATGTTGATAAAACAATCCAATTAATTGATGAGATTCGACCTTCATATGTTAGTGCCGCAATCTATACACCTTATCCTGGAACTAAATTTTCTAAAGAGAACAAAGTAATTGATTTTGCAAGAGAAGAAGCAAATCACCATAGTTTAAAAGTTTTAGCGGGAAATGTTCCAAGAGAAAAAATAATCGATTTTATGGAGTTTGCTGATAAATATAATTCAAATTCTAAACCTGCTAAAATAATCTATAAATGTTAATGATTCAATAAATTTAAAAATTTTAAAAAATTACTTTATATGATGAATCCTAAAATTATTTACAAAAAAACAATAAAGGTAGATTTCAGATATTTTTGGCCTTGCTTTTCTAAAAAAGATAATTTTTTTATTGATCTTCTGAAAAAAGATTATAATGTGATAATAGATGAAAAAAACCCTGAATTTGTCTTTTTTTCTGTCTTTGAAAATATTGAACTTAAAAGGAAAAAAGGGATAATAAATTTTATACGAAGAATTTATCTCTCTTTAAGATTTAAATCTAAAAAATATTTTTATAATATTTTGAGTATTCCTATGCCTTTACCTTATAGAATGCCCTATCTAAAAGGGAATTTTATAAAAATTTTTTATACCGGAGAAAATATTACTCCTGATATGAGTAAATGTGATTGGGCATTTTCTTTTATGTATGATGAAGAGTTTAAAAATCCAAGGCATCTGCGTTTGCCCCTGTATGTTTATGAGGGGTATGAAAATAAATTATTTAAAAAAAGAATTAATTTTAAAAAAGTTAAAAATGAAAAAAATAAATTTTGTAATTTTGTCTATTCAAATAATGTCTCTTTTAGGAATAAATTTTTTAAAAAATTATCCTTATATAAAAAAATTGATTCTCCCGGATCAATAATGAATAATCTATCAAATAATCTTGTTGCAGTCTCGAATGATCCCAGAAATCCTTATAAAAACAAATTAAAATTTTTAAAGAACTATAAGTTTACTATTGCTTTTGAAAATTCTGTTACTCCTGGATATAATACTGAAAAATTAATTCATCCTATAATCGCCAATAGCATACCTATTTATTTTGGGGATCCTTTTGTTTCAAGAGATTTTAATACAAAAAGCTTCATCAATGTTCATGATTTTAAAAATATGGATGATGTAATTAAAAGAATTATTCAAATAGATAATGATGATAAACTTTATGAAAGGATTTTAAATGAGCCTTGGTTAAAGGATAACAAAAAAAATAAATACATGGATAAAAAAAAATTAAAAAAAAGAATTAAGGAAATATTTGGTTAAAATGAACCTTAAAAATTTTGAAATACATATTGTACACTATGAATTATTAAAAGAAAGAAGAAGTTATTTAGAAAAAAGGTTAAAATATTTTGGTTTAGAAAAATTTTGTTTTTGGCATATTCAAAAAATAAATCAGGATTTTTCAAATCTTAAAAAAAAATATTATAAATTTGATAAAGATATCTGGATGGAAAGAATTAAATTTTCTCATGATAAAATCACTCCTTCTGTTATGCCTCGTGAATTATCGCAAGGAGATATGAAGCTTGGGATTAATGAATTAAAACTTTTTGATTTTCTTGCAGAAAGAAAAGGAAATAAGATTTATCTTATTTTAGAAGATGATGTAATTTTGGAAGAAAATTTTTTAGATAAACTAAAAAAGATATTAAAAATTTTACCCAAAGATTTTGATATTGCTTATACTGATTTTGGGGTTAATGATGCAAAGAAGAATTTATCCTTAAATAAGTTTCAATTTAAGAAATTAAGAAAAGATCATAAAAAAACAAGAACAACGGCATCATTTTTTATAAATTCTAAATCTGCCAAAAAATTTTCCAGAGATATAAAACCTTTTACGCTTCCTTTAGATCATGAATTAAGATACTGGGAGATAAAAAAGGATTACAATACTTATTGGTTAAATGGTTATTTAACCTATCAAGGGACTATTTATGGAGATATTTATCCCAGTTCATTATTTCCAACAAGAGTTAAAGAATATTATCAGAGAATTCCTTTTTATAAAAAAATTATCTTAGATTTTATTAAAAATACTGAAGCAAAAAGGTTTAATAAATCAATTTTCAGTAAAATTCAAGTTAATTTGTTAGATTTATTGATATTTTTAAAGAATTCTATCCATGTATTGGATAAGAGATAAAATTAAAAAGTAATTTTTATAAAGTTTATTTATGGAATTTAAAGTGAAAAAGATTATTTTAAAAACAGATAAGGATTTTTTTATTGTTTTATCTAAAAAAAAATTAGAAAAATTTCTCTTTTTGACTTCTATTGATTTTAAAAAGAAGGCTTTTTCATCAATTTTTTTAAATCCTTTTTATTTTTTTGATATTTTAATTATTTTTACTAAGAGTGTTATTAGAAAAGTATTTGGGGTAAAACCGGCTCTTTCTGAATATTCTTTAATGAAAAGAATAAGCAGTACACCTTATTTTGATAAAATTATTGAATTAAATTTAATTTTTAATGATAGTCAAAAAGTTAACTTCAATATGAATAATTTTCATTTATTTAATCTCATGGGGGATATAATTGGAATTTTTGTAAAAAATCAGTATAACATTAATTCTGAGAAGATTAAAGGAAAGATTATCTTAGATTGTGGTGCACATCATGGGGCATTTTCATTTTTATGCATTTTACTTGGAGCTAAGAAAGTTTATTCTTTTGAACCCCTCTCTAAAACTTTTGAAATTTTAAATGAGAATATTAAATTGAATAAATTTGAAAAAAATATTTTATCTTTCAAAAATGCTATTGGAAATGAAAGCTCTTCTGAAAAAATTTTTTTTGACAATATTGCCGATGGTTCTGCTTCCTTAAATAAAGTTCATGGTAAATTTGAATTAGTTAAAGTTATTGGACTGGATGATTTTATTAAAAAAAATAATCTAAAGGATGTTGGTTTGATTAAGATGGATATAGAAGGAAATGAAGAAAAAGCTCTTTTAGGGGCAAAAAATTTAATTCATAAAGATAAACCGATATTAACATTGTCTGCATATCATAAAGCTGATGATAAAATTGTTTTACCTCGTGTTATCAAATCTCTCAATAAAAATTATAAAATTAAACTCCTTAATCGTTTTGAAGAAGATTTTTATTGTGAATAAATTCTCCGAAATTTATTCTAAAAACCCTTAAAAATCCTTTTATCTTCCTTTACTCATGTGCGGAATAAACGGCTTTAATTTCATAAATAAGCCAATCTTAAAGCAAATGAATGATTCAATCAGTCATAGGGGTCCTGATGCAGAAGGCTCTTTTTTTGATAAAAATGTCTCTTTAGGGCATAGGCGTTTAGCAATTATTGATTTATCTCAAAATGGGGCACAACCAATGACTTATATTCATAAAAAAAATAAAGTCACAATAACATTTAATGGAGAAATTTATAATTTTCAAGAGATAAAGGAAGAATTGGTAAAATTAGGATATAAATTTAAATCTAATTCTGATACTGAAATAATATTGGCTTCATATCTTGAATGGGGAAAAGATTGTGTAAAAAAATTCAATGGAATGTGGGCATTTTGTATTTATGATCCTCAAAAACAAATTTTATTCTTATCTCGTGATAGAGTAGGAAAAAAACCCCTATATTATTATTTTGATAAAAAGAAATTTATTTTTTCTTCTGAAATAAAAGGAATATTAAAGCATAAAATAAAATCTGAAATAAATCTGGATGCATTAAATCTTTATTTTTCATTAGGTTTTATTCCAGCACCTTATTCAATTTATAAAAATATCAATAAATTAGAACAAAGACAATCTTTAATTTATAATCTTAAAACAAATGTCTTAGAGAAAGAATATTATTATGATTGGCCAAATTTTAATCCACAAAAAAAGAATTTTAAAAAAGAATTTTGCAATCTAATTAAAGATGCAACAAAATTAAGAATGGTCTCAGATGTTCCTTTAGGGGCATTTCTTTCAGGAGGACTCGATTCTTCAACAATAGTAAACTTTGCACAAATGTTTAATAAAAATATTAATACTTATTCAATTGGTTTTGAAGGTAAATATGATGAAACTCCTTATATAAATATCACAAAAAATCATTTTAAAACTAATCATCATCATAAATATTATACTGAAAAAAATTTTAAAAATCAATTAAAAGAAATCTTTTATTATTTTGATGAGCCTTTTTCGGATTCTTCAATGTTTCCGATGGAATTTCTAACAAAATTCGCAAGGGAAGAATTAACTGTATCTTTAAGTGGAGATGGTGGGGATGAAGTCTTCGGAGGTTATCCAAGATATAAATATGCACTACAATTAACAATTTTAAGAAAAATTCCTAAATTAATTAGAAAATTATTAATGTTTATGCCCTCTTCAAAATTAAAAGAAGGTTTAAAATTAAGTTTACTCTCAAAAGAATCATTTTATTCCGAAGCTAGAACAGATTTTTATAAGCCTCAAATTACAAGGGAAATTTTAGAAAAAAGATTAAAAAAATGTTTAGAAAAGACAAATAATGATTTAATTCAAGCAGTAAGATTAATGGATATTGAATTTTATACCTTGCCTGATAATTTTTTAACAAAAGTTGATAGAGCTTCAATGGCAAATGCTATGGAAATAAGGTGCCCTTTTTTAGATTATAGATTAATTGAACTTTCTTTAGAATCTCCCTCAAAAAATATTGTCTCAATGTTTAATGAAAAAAATTTATTTCGTGAAATAATAAAAGATTTTTTACCGTCAAGAATAATAAATAAGAAAAAACAAGGATTCACTCCACCGATAAATGATTGGATAACAAAACCAGAATATAAAAAAGAACTTGAAAAAAGCTTAGAAGAATTAAAAGAAATATTGCCAAAAGAATGGATTCAATTTTATCCCGCTAAAATTTTTCCGACAAACTCTTTAGTGCATAATAATTATAAAATTAGATTATATCTGTTTTATAGATGGTATAAATACTGGAATAAAAATTAAACTTTTCCAATAATCGTCAAAAACTCTGTTTTATATTTTTGAATTTCATATTCTTGTAAAAATCTTTTTCTCCCCTCTTTTCCCATTTTTTCTCTAAGTTTTTTATTTTGTAATTTTTCTAAAGAATGAGCAATCTCTTGAATAGTATTATTTTTTAAAACAAAACCTGTTTTTTTATCTTGAATTATTGTTGGTATTGCTGCAATCCCATTTGCAATGACTGGTAGTCCAAACATCATAGCTTCAATAATAACCCTTCCAAAAGTTTCCAATTTATATTCTGTAGGGAAAACCAAAACATTTGAATTTTCAAGGAATTTTTCTTTTTCTTTTCCAACTTTTTTACCTAAATATTTAACTTCTTTTTTTAAATCATATTCTTTTATAATAGAATTAAATTTTTTTTCGTCTTCTTTTCTTGTCCAAGCCCCAATAAAATTACATTTAAATTTAATCTTTTTATTTTTTAGAATTCTACAAGCTAAAAGTAATTTTAACCAACCCTTACTTTCATCCATGTTTGATAAAAATAAAATCTCTAAAGATTCTTTTTCTTTTCTTTTCTTTAATATCTTATCAATTTCTTTTTGTGTCAATTCGTTTTTAATTGCATTAGGTAAAACATAAATGTTTTTTTTATCAATTAAATTATGTAAATCTTCAACTAATGATTTATCCAAAACAATTGCTTTTTTTCCTTTAAGCATTTCAATAAATATCTTTTTATTTTTATTCCAAGATTCTTCAGTAATTCTGCTTCGAATATGAAATATAACTTTTTTACCTGAGAATTTTTTTATTTGTTTTACAAAATAAGAATCTCTAATTAATCCTAAACCAGATGTGGCAGGAACAAAATAAATAATATCTGGTTGAAATTCTCCAATTAGTTTTTTAATTTGTTTTTTAACGATAAAGAATCCTTTAATTTTATCTAAATTAAAATGTCCAACATCTTTGACATCTTTAGAATAATTTAATTTAATATTCTTAACTTCAAATTTATTTGATTTTTGCAATATTTCTAAACACATTTGGCTTGACATTGCACTTCCATAATGTGGTGGTGGAAGCGGACTTAAAAATAAAATTTTTTCATTCATTCTAACTTTATCCCTTTAAGATATTTTAATCCAATAAAACTCTTTTTAATTTTCTTAAAAGCTCTTTTCGGATTAGTAATCCCTAAATAAACTGATTCTACTCCCATATTTTGCAAAATCTTAGGGCATTCTTTTTTTCTTTTAAGTAAAAAATCCAATGCTGCACCAACATTAAAAATTTTATTAACTTTAACAGAATTAAAAATTTGATTTGCAAGAATTTCCTGTTTAGGGTTCCCAATGCAGATCCATAAGTAATCTGTTTTGAAATTATTTATCTCTTGAATCATTTTTATTTTTTCTTTATCTGAAAATTCCATTTCTTTAATGAAAGGAGGATTATATGCCTGAATATTTTTTTCCGAAATTTTCGTAATATTTGACAATTGTTCAGTTTCAGATATTTCAAGTCCAATAAAAAAATGTTTTTTATCTCTTGCAAAATCATCTTGTAAAAAATTTCTTGTAAAACTTGGACCCCTTTCGTGTAAAATTTTAAGTTTTTTAGCAATTGGTTTACCATCTGGAAAATTTAAATTATTTTTAGAACTTACACACTTCTGAAAAAGTTTATTATTATTAAAAAGCCAAAGACTATACAAATTTAAAAAATTAAAAATATTTTTTTCTCCAAATTTTGCCTCTATTAAAGGATTTTTTTTCGTAAAGAATAACTTATTTAGCATATATTTTTCAATGTAAATAATTATAAAAATCTATTTGTTCTAACAATTAAATGAAAAAAGCATTAATTACCGGTATTACCGGGCAAGATGGCTCTTACCTCGCAGAATTGCTTTTAGAAAAGGGATATGAAGTTCATGGACTTATTAGAAGATCTGCTTCTATTAACACCTGGAGAATTGAGCATTTATATAATGATAAAAATATCTTAGATAAAAAACTTTTTTTACATTACGGAGATTTAACTGATGCAATCTCTTTAACAAATTTATTGCAAAAGATTAAACCAGATGAAATTTATAATTTAGCCGCTCAAAGTCACGTAAAAATCTCTTTTGAAATACCAGAAATAACTGCAAACATCGATGCACTTGGAACATTAAAACTATTAGAAGCAATAAAAATTTTAGGTTTAGAAAAAAAGACTAAATTATATCAAGCTTCTACTTCAGAATTATATGGAAAAGTTTTAGAAATCCCTCAATCTGAAAAAACCCCTTTTTATCCTAGAAGTCCTTATGGTGTAGCAAAATTATATGGATTTTGGATAATAAAAAATTATAGAGAAGCATACAATTTATTTGCTTGTAATGGAATTTTATTTAATCATGAAAGTGAAAGAAGAGGATTTAATTTTGTAACAAGAAAAATCACTTTAGGGTTGTCAAAAATTAAATTAGGCAAGCAAGATTTTTTAGAATTAGGTAATTTAGACTCAAAAAGAGATTGGGGGCATGCAAAAGAATATGTAAAAGCAATGTGGCTAATGTTACAGCAAGAAAAACCACAAGATTTTGTGATTGCTACCGGAGAAACTCATAGTGTTAGAGAATTTATTGAAGTTTGCTGCAAAGAGCTTAAAATCGATTTAGAATGGTCTGGAAAAGAGATAAATGAGGTTGGTATAGACAAGAATACTAAAAAAATAATTATAAAAATAAATCCTAAATATTTTAGACCTACAGAAGTAGACATATTAATCGGGAATCCAACAAAAGCAAAAGAAGAATTAGGTTGGGTTGCTAAAACCAAATTTGAAGAATTAGTAAGATTAATGATAAGGCATGATTATAATTTAATTAAAGAAAATAAAGAGATTTTATATTAAAATGGAAAAAGATTCAAAAATTTTAATCTTAGGAGGAAATGGTCTTTTAGGAAGTGCAATTAATCGGGAATTAAAAAAACACGATTATCAAAAGATTTTATCTCCAAGAAGCAAGGAAGTTAATCTCTTAAATAAAAATTCTATTGATAATCTATTAAAATCTGAAAAACCAGATAATATCTTTATGGTTGCAGGGTTAGTTGGCGGGATAATGGGCAATAAAAAAAGACAAGCAGATTTTTTATATCAAAATTCAATAATGATCCTTAATTTGCTTGAATCAGCAAAAGAAAATTCTTTAGGATCTAAAATTCTTTATACCGGTTCATCATGCATTTATCCACGAGAAAATCCTCAGCCAATAAAAGAAGAACGATTTATGAAAGGAGAACTTGAAGAAACCAATAAAGGCTATGCTGTTGCAAAAGGCATGGGGATTGTCGCAGGTCAATTATATCGTGAACAATATGGTTTGAATACAATTTCTGCAATGCCGACAAATCTTTATGGGTTAAATGATACTTATGATTTAGAAAATGGGCATATGATTCCCGGATTAATTAAAAAATTTTTACTTGCAAAAAGAGATGGAGAGGATATAACTCTCTGGGGCACAGGAAATCCTCGAAGAGAAGCACTTTATTCAGAAGATTGTGCTGATGCATTAATCTATTTAATGAAAAATTATTCTTCTCCGGAAATTGTGAATATCGGAACAGGATTTGACTATTCTATTAAAGAATTTGCTGAAATATTAAAAAAAGAATTGAAGATTAATGTTAATCTTAAATGGGATTTATCAAAACCAGATGGCACTTTTGAAAAAAGAACAGATATTTCAAGATTAAAAAATATTTATCTGAAATTTTCACCCAGAAGTTTTGAAAAGGGTTTAAGTGAAATAATAAATAATAAAGATGAATTAAAAAGAATTTTAAGTTAAATTTTGATTCTTTTTTTCAATTAATAAAGTTTGTCCAAAAATTTTCACTCCTAAATATCAATGAAAATTATTAGAAAATCTTTTAAAATTGATATTTCTTATCACTTTATGAAAAAAGCAATTTTTTTGGATAGAGATGGAGTAATAAATAAAAAAGCAATTGAAGGAGAATATATCTCTTCATTTAATGAATTTGAATTTTTACCAGGAGTTTTAGAAAGTTTGAAAAAAGTTCCTAAGAGAGATTATTTATTAATTATTGTGACCAATCAAAGGGGGATTGCAAGAAAAAAGATTTCTATAAATGATTTAGAATTAATTCATAATAAAATGTTAAATGAAATGGATAATTATTGCATAAAGATTGATAAGATTTATTTTTGCCCCCATAATTATGGTGAATGTAACTGTAGAAAACCTAATGTTGGAATGATTGAGATGGCAGAAAAAGATTTTAAGATTGATATGGAAAATAGTTGGATAATAGGTGATTCTTTATCGGATATTGAATTAGGTATAAAAAAAGGATTACAAACAATTTATTTGGGTAATACTTTAGAAACAAAGATGATATCTAATTATAGTTTTGATAATCTATCTAATGCAATTGATTTAATATTATCTCTTTCTAAAAAATATTAATCCAAATAAAAACATATATCTGCTTATAATTGTAGCAACACATGAGCCAATTACTGCCTGCATCATTCCTTGAGGAAGTAATGCTATTATAAATAAATAATTTAATATAATATTAATTAATGTTGAAATTATCAAAAGAACTGAATACATTTTTGTCTTTTTTTGAATAAAATAATATGATCCATAAAGACCGCAAATTGGAATATTAATTAATAAAAGAGAAAGCAATTGCAATAATAAAACTGCATCCATATATTCTTTCCCATAAATGATTAATATAATCCATTTAGCAAAAGTAAATGTAAAAATCGTCGCAGCAATTGCTATTAAACCTGTAATTATCATCCCTTTATTAAATCCTCTTTCAAATTGCTCTCCTTTTAATTTGCTTAAAATCGGGAATAATGCTGTACCTGAAAATGCAACAATTGCTGTGGCTGAACCAATTAAATTAAATGCTGCTTGAAAATAACCCAAAAATATAGACTCAACAAAATGTCCTAGTATCAGTAGATCAATACTTCCAAAAAATAATCCTGACAGAGCAGTAATTGATAAAGGCAAAATAAATTTATTTAATTCTTTTTTTTCGTCTTTTGTTAATTTTTCTTCTTTTATTTCAGGAAATTTTTGTTTTGAAATTGAAAAATATAAAAATAACATCCCAACAAAATATGCAAAAGTTATAACTAAAAATATTATTAGTAATAAAAATTCATTGTTTACTTTTCCTAAAAATAATATAATCGCCAAAGGAACAAAAATTAACCTAAGAAATTGAACAATTGTTTCATTAATTAGTCCTATTTTCAAATTATTTTGTGCAACAAAAAAGTGAGTAAAATAACTCATTAATTGATATGCCGGAATATATAATGCTCCTGCAAGAAGTGCATAAAAAATTGGTTTATTGTAATAAATATTTGAGATATAATAACTTGTTACAATCAAAATAAAGGAAATTATAACTATTAAAATTAATTTATATTTAAAAAGAAAATTATAATATCCCTTTGCCTTTTTCTTATCTATATCAATGTTTTTTGCAATAAATGTTAATAATGCTGTCCCAATTCCAAAGTCTGAAAAAGCCATGAATAAGACTATTGTTGAAAGTGCTAAACCATAAAGTCCGTAAAGTTCTGGCATTAATAATCTTGCAACAACTATTGTAAAAATTATTGAACTAATTTTATAAACTAAACTTGTAGCGATTTGGTAAGTTGAATTTTTAATTGCCTGTCCGGTATTTCCTGAAAAATCTCTTTTTTTTAATCTTTGAAAAATATTCAAAAAATCTTTTTCTTCTTCTTTAATAATATCCATGATTTTATTAAAAATTCTTTATTATATATTCCTTTCGAAGTTTATTTTTAATTTGCATAATTTTTATTCAATTATTGATTCAAGATTTTGCACTAAAAAGGTTTCCATTTGTAATGGAAACTTTTATCGATTTGTTTCCATTACAAATGGAAAGGCAAATTCACAATAAGAATAATCCCTGCATGGAAATGGTTTTTGGACTAGTCCCATAGTCATATTTTAACCTTACTTTTTAATTTGCATAATCTTTTTAAGTAAATAATTCCCTTGAAATTTATGAAAATTGGAATAACTGGAGAAAAAGGTTTAATTGGATCTTTCTTAAAACAAAGATTAGAAAAAGAAGGAAATGAAATTGTTTTAACTTGTGATTTAAGAGATGGAAAAAATATTCTTGATTTAGAGAATTATAATTATCAAGAAAAAATTGATGTAATGTATCATTTGGCAGCACATTGTAAAATTAATCAGTCAATTGCAAATCCCGAGTATACCCATTTAATAAACTCACGGGGAACTTTTGCAGTAATGGAATTTTGCAGAAAAAATAATATTCCAAAAATAGTCAATTTTTCTTCTTCAAGAGTTTTATCTTCTGAAAGAAATCCTTATACTGCTTCAAAACTTTACGGAGAAGAACTTTGCAAAGGTTACAAAGATTCATATGGCTTAGAATATTTAATAATCAGACCTTCAACGGTCTATGGTCCAATGTGGGATGAAACAAAAAGATTAATGCATCTTTTCTGTGTAAATGCATTAGAAAATAAATCTTTGGAAATTTATGGAGATCCAAAAACAAAAACATTAGATTTTACTTATGTTGATGATTTTGTAGATGCAATAATGCTTACTACAAATGGGAAATGGAATAAAGAGTATAATATCAGTGGAAAAGAAGAATATAATATTTATTCCCTTGCAGAACAAATTATAACAAAAACCCAAAGTAAAAGCCAAATTATTGTTAAAGAGCCTGAAATTGCACAACCTCAGGAAGTTTCTGTTGATATTTCAGCAATTGAAAAATTAGGTTTTATTCCTAAGATTTCTTTAGAAGAAGGGGTAGATAGAACATTGAATTTTTATAGAAAATATTTGGGTAAATGATTATAGTAATTCTTCTATTATTTTATTTAATTTCTTAATTATTGTTATAATCTTCTCCTCATTTTGTGTGATAAAAAAAGATTTTACTAAAAATCCTTCATATGATATTTTATTCCTAAAATTTCTGATATTTTGCAAAAATAATTTCTCTTGTTCTGAAAATAAACCTTCTGTATAGCCCCAATCTATTAATTCTTTATGTGCATAATCCCCAGAAAATTTTATTCCTTTAATACAAGACCCTGCTTCAATTAATTGATGTAATATATTATAATAATCTTCTAAAGTATTAGAAGGATATTTTAATTTATCAAAAGAATTTAATCTTTCAAAGGTTATTTTTGAAATTTGATATAATGCTTTTGCCTTTTGTTTATCGATTTTAATATTCCTTTTCATTTTAATTCTAATCCCCCCTTAAGTAATATTCCGTTTAGAATGTTATTTTTAAGTTCTTTTGAGCATTCATTAACATCTTCTTTAAAATAAATATTTATCTTTCTGTTTAATATTTTCTCAAATTTCATTAAATTAATCTCTTCCTCTTTCGTTTCTAAAAATAAATCAATATCTGATCCCTCAATGTCTTCCCCCCGAGAATAAGAACCAAAAAGAATAATTGATCTTGGCATAAAATTTAATTCTAAAAAATTAATTATTCTTGAAGAATAAACACTTTTCAAATTATTTATTTTTTTTAATATTTTAAATTCATCATTGTTTATATTTGCAACAAAAAAAGGAAAATTTCTTTTTCCGTATTTTTCTTCAATTCTATTAATTATCTTTTCTTTTTGAAGCTTCAATAAAATTTTTATTATTGATGTATGTGCAACCTTAATCTTTTGAGATATTTCTTTTAAATAATGTTTTTTTGTAGGTTCATTGAAAAAAACTTCAAGAGTTTTTTCAGTAGTACTTTTTTGTAGCATATATTACTTTTATGTCTCATCCATTTATAAATCTTTTTAAATCCCATCCGCCTCTTCAATAAACTTCAATTTTTTATATTTGAAATAATCATAAATTATTGAAAATTTATCTAATCTCGTATGACCATAAAAAAAGTTATGAAAAATATCAAGCATTAAATGAAATGCAAAACCAAATAAGACAAACAAAAAATAAGGTGAAACAAAATCTCCCAGTAAAAATAAAACAAACAGTACTTCAATACCATGCAAAAAACAAAATCCCATATAAATCTTTTTTCTTTCTTTTTGGTCTAATTGTTTTAATTTTTTGCCGTGTTCTATAAACCAACTATAAGAATTTTTTAAACTCCAATTATTTTTTTTGTGAACATAATAAAAATAATGATCAATATCAATTAATACACTCGACAAAAGAACAATTGCCCCGGCAATTAATGAAAAATCAAAAAAATAAACTAACCCTCCTGAAAGTATTAAACCTAAAATAAAATGAGTTATGGGTAGCATTTTAATCTAGAATTTTTGAATCTTTAATAACTTTTTGAACCGCAATAGCAATATTTTTTTCAATTTTGTTAAACCATTTATATTCTGAACTTGTAGAATCAACTTTGATTTCCTCTTTTGGATTTTTTAATCGAGCCAAATAAGTCATATTTATCGTATGAATTCCAGTCTTTAAATCCTCAAATGACCCTTTATCAAAAACCGTTTCATAAACCCCTAAAAATTTTTCAATTTCAATTTCACAACCAATTTCTTCAAATGCCTTTCTTTTAACAGCATTAATAAGTGATTCTTTTTTATGAATCCTCCCCCCAATTAAAGCCCATTTATTCTTTTCCGGTTCTTCATTTCTTTTTATAAGAAGAATTTTTTTCCCCTCGTGAATCAATAAATCAACACAACAAATCGGAATTTCTTCAAGAATATCTTTATATTTTTCACTAGAAATCATTTTTTAAAATCGCAATTTTCTGAAATTGCTCCTTTAATTTCAAGCCAATCTTTATTTTTCCTCAATCGTTCATTAAGTCTCCATGCTTCTTCTAAAAAATAAGGACGATAATTGTTTTCTCTTGCCAGATAAATTAAAGCATTCAAATCTTTTGGGAAACATTTTCCTCCAAAACCTAAATCCCCATCATGTCCAGGAACATTTAGATTTCTCCCAATTCTCTCATCCAAAAGAACAGCATTTTTTATTGTATTGTAATCAATATTCATTGATTTGCAAATCTGATAAAACTCATTAGCAGCTGCTATTTGTAATGTCAACATAACATTTGCCATATATTTTACCATTTCAGCTTCTTTTGTAGTCAAATGAATATAATTAGCGTTTGGAAAAATTGGTTTGTAAATATCTTCAACTTTTTTTCCACACTCCTCTTTATTTGCTCCAATTATTATTCGGTTAGTATTCTTCATATCCTCTAATGCAAATTTTTCTCTTAAAAACTCAGGATTAAATGCAAAATCAAAAGGATATTTTTGTTCTAAACTGTCAGTGGTTCCTGAAACAGCTGTCGAACGAATTATTACTAGGGGTTTGTTATTCATCTCTTGTGTAACCTCGGTTAATGTTTCCAATGAATTTTTTATTGGAGAATAATCTATTTTTCCACTAGGCATCATTGGAGTTGGAACTGACAAAAAAATTGCTTCTGCGTCTTTTAATTTCAATAAATTTTCCAAATAACCTTTTTTTGGATCAATGTCATAAGGTATAATTTCATGTACTGATTCTAATACCTTTGCTGTTGTTCCCCCCACAAAACCCATGCCCATAAATCCGATTTTCATTTTTACTCATTAATCCCTTTAATCATATCTGAAAATGCAGGTCTGGTAATTAAAACTCCAACAGTAACACCAATCATAGTAGTAATTGCAAAACCTTTCAATAATCCTGCTCCAGCCCATAATAAAGGTAGCAATGCCACAACTGCAGTAAAATATGCTCCTAAAATAATCGAAAATGCCCTCTTAAGCTTTTGTTTAAGACTCAATGATTCCTTCTGTTTAGACTCATCCAAAATAATTATTTGACTATCAATACCCGTACCAATTGTAGCTAAAATACCTGCAATACTAAGTAGATCAAGATTCCATTCAATAAAAGAAGCAATACCCAAAATAATTATAATCTCCGAAAAAACTGTCATTAATAATGCCATTGAAGATTTAAAATTTTTATATCTAATGAAAATAACTAATGCAACAGCAAGTATTGCAGCTAAACCGGCAAATAAAATAGACCGAATAAATTCTTTTCCTAGTAATGGTGAAATTGTATCTAATTTAATAATTTCTAATTCATAAGGTAAACTACCTGTAATTAAAATTGTCTGAAGCTTATGCATATTTACATTTGCAGCATCATATGCTTCTGATTGGTCTGCCCCTGTTCCTGAACCGGAAATTGAAATCTGAGTAGTAACAGTTCCTTTCAACCCCTCGCTAATTAATAATGTATCAACTAAGTTATTATCTAAATATAAATCTAAAGGTTTTTCTAAATAATTCCCTTGAGTAGAACTATTAACTTTTAATTTATCAGTAATTTCGGCATGTTTTGTTGCAGCATTTTCACTCAAATAAATTGTAAATCTAAAATTACAAAAATATCCCTCGTTAGATTGCTGGCATGTTTCAATTCCTGCACATCTTGCATCATTTCTGCAAACAGAAGAAATATCTTTATCCCCTCCGACAAATACAGTCTCATTTCCAATCTTTGCTTCAAATTTACCCTGCTTTGAAATCAACTCCTCTAAATCTTTTGGAGTCGCCCCGGCAATTTCAATAAGCATATAATTCTTTCCGCTTAAATCTGTAATTGCCTTAATATTCATATCAGCGATACCATAAACATTTAATCTATTTCTAATAACATCAACTAAATCCCTCAATTCTTCAGTTGAAAGGTCTTTATCTTTTGCTTGAATAAGTGCTCGTGAACCCCCTGCTAAATCTAAACCTGTTTTAATATTTGTTTTAGGAATATCCGTAACAATAATCTCCGGAGCAGAATTTGTAAATAAAATAATCTCTGAATCTTTAGTATTAATTATCGTTTTAACATTTTCATCTGTTAAATATTTCCCTTGAATGATTCTTGTATAATCTTCTAAATTATTGATATCTTCCCCATCAACCCCTGTAATAACTTGTCCTTGTTTTAATCCTTGAATAAATGCAGTAGAATTTGAATCAATGCTTGTAATAATCACTCCTTTTTGCATAAATGTTGGAGGAATGCCAAATATTGAAATTAATGACATAACTAAAATAATTATTAATATCCAAATTCTCCATGTTAATTTCATCATTTTTTAGTCTCCATATACCATTTTAGAATTGAAACATTAGTAATCCACGTATTAAACATATCAAAAATTAAACCAATTGAAAGAATAGTAAAAATTTGTGTCAAAACAATTGAAAAAGATTGAACAATTAATAATGCAACAAGTACTGCCATTAGTGAAGTCAATGTCATAGTCATTCCTGTTTTAAATGCACCATGAATCCTTTGATTTAATGACCCCTCACTTCTTTTCAGAAGTCTGGTTGTAAGTAAAATATCTGTATCAACAGAATAACCAATAAGCATTAAGAAAGCAACAATACCCGCACTTGACATCTTTATTCCAAATAAATCTACAACAACTAAAGTCATAATAATATCCGCAAATGCTGAAATAATAACTGCTACTGAAGGAACAAAAGTTCTGAATAAAATAAAAACAATTATCCCCATAAAAACAAACGCAAATAAAATTGCAATTAATAATTGTTTATAAAAATTTTCACTTAAAGTTGAACCGGTAAATTCAAAACTTGAGTTTTCACTTGTTAATTCATATCCAAGATATTCTTCTAAAATTAATTTAGCTGTCTCTCCATCTGTTTTTGTTTCAATAATTAATGCCTTTTGTTCTTTAGTAATTAAATCATAAATTTCTCTTGTGTTCATCTCTTCAAGCTTATTATTAAGATCTTCTTTTAACTTCACTGCATCAATATTATCCGTAATTGTAACTGTTGTACCACCGGTTAAAGAAATATCTTTGTAAATAAAATCATTATTTTGTGAATAAAAAAATCCAAGATATACAAATGATGACACTAAAAGTAAAACTGAAAACAATAATAAATGCTTATAATATTTATTATGTAATTTTGATAAGCTTTCCATGTTATATTGTTTAATTGAAAGTTTAAAAAGATTCTGATAAAGGAAACATTGATTTTAAATTAAAAAAATTTATTCTTCTGGGTATATTTGTATTTCTTCAAATTTAAAATCTCCTTTATTTTTGAAGATTGTCAAATAATTTTTCCCTTTAACAACAAGGTCATTGAAACCATCTAAATCCATGTCCATAATCTCATATTCATAAAAACTTCCCATAGGGTGGTAAGGGATATTTAAGTTTAATAATTTTTTTTCAAATGTATTATTTTTTAGATTTTTTAATAGCATTAATCTATGTGTATTTTCTTCTCCATCTTGATTTTTTTTCATAACCCCTGTATCATATATAATTTCTGGAAAATTGTCTCCATTTAAATCTCCGACTACCATTTGGTATCCTTCTCTTGGTTTATATATTGACAAATCGTTTGCTTTAACGTTATGTGCATAATTTCCAATGATTGAAGCTCCTAACAAAAATATTCCTAATATTGGCTTTTTCATTCTTCCAACAAATTTTTATTGTTTAAAAGAATTATTGTTTTATAATATTCTTTAACCAAAATTAATAAAAGTCTTCTATTCTATCTTTTTAAATGATTCAACTCACTCCTGGAATGCAACAATATATGAAAATTAAAAATGCAAATCCGGATTGCATAATTCTTTTTAGAATGGGCGATTTTTATGAAACTTTCTTTGAAGATGCAAAAACTGTTGCCAGAGAATTAGAAATCACACTAACTTCAAGAGGAAAAGGTGAATTTAAAGCCCCTTTAGCAGGTCTTCCGTATCATGCACTTGACCCTTATTTAGCAAAATTAGTGAAAAAAGGGTACAAGGTAGGAATAGTTGAACAAATCGAAGACCCAAAAAAAGCAAAAGGGTTAGTAAAAAGAGATTTAGTAAGAATCATCACCCCCGGAACAGTCGTCGAATCTTTAATCCTTGAACAAGGGTCAAATAATTATATTTTAAGTTTTGTAAAAGACAACGATGAATTTAGCATAAGTTTTTGTGACCTCTCTACCGGAGAATTTTTAACAACAAGACTAAACTTGGACCAATTTTTAAATGAGTTAAAAAGAATCAACCCCGCAGAAATTATTTTTCCAATGTCTTTAGAAGAATCAGAATTTATTTTAAATTTAAAAAAAGATCATTTAATTAATTCTTACGATGATAGATTTTTTTATCATGAAAAAGCAATGGAAGTTTTAAATAATCATTTTAAAACATTAAATTTAGATGGTTTTGGAATACAAGATAAATTAATGCAAAGTTCTTCAGGAGCATTATTATCCTATTTAAAAAATACACAGCAAAATGCTCTAACTCATATAAATAAAATTCAAAAATACGAATTAAATAATTACATGTATTTAGATAATGCAACCATTAGAAATTTAGAATTATTAAATAACATAATCTTGCAAAGTGAAAATTCTACATTGTTAGGAGTGCTTGATAAAACAAAAACTCCGATGGGAAAACGTTTAATTAAAAGATGGATTATTTCGCCTTTAATAGACAAAGATGCAATTCAAAATCGTTTAGATTCTGTTGAAGAATTAAAAGAAAATATTTTTTTGCGTTCTGATTTAAATAATTCTTTGCAAAATGTTTACGACATTGAAAGATTAATTGCAAGAGTAGCATATGGTAACGCAAATCCTAAAGATTTGGTTGCATTAAAACAATCATTAACATTCTTGCCTAAAATTAAAGAACTTTTAGAAAAAACTAAAAGTTTTGAATTGCAAAAAATTTCTAAAATTCCTGACTTGGAAATGGCAAGAAAAAAAATTCAGGATGCAATAAAAGATGAGCCAAATACAATTATCCGTGAAGGAAATATTATTCGTAATGGCTATAACTCTGAATTAGATGAATTGCGGGAATTAACCCATAACACAAAAAAATATTTAACAGAATTAGAAGAAAGAGAAAGACAACGTTCAGGAATAAAATCCTTAAAAATTAATTATAATCGTGTTTTTGGATATTACATTGAAATTACAAAATCAAATCTTCACTTAGTCCCAGAGGATTATATCCGTAAGCAAACTCAGGTTAATTCAGAACGTTTTATCACCGAAGAATTAAAAGAAAAAGAATCTAAAATATTGGGTGCAGAAGAAAGAATCTTTGAACTTGAACAGGAATTATTCTTTAAATTATTAGAAGATTTAAAACAATATGTCCCTCAAATTCAATTAGCTTCAAAAATAATTGCAAAACTTGATTGTTTTATTTCTTTTGCAATTGTCTCAGAAGTCAATAATTATTGTAAACCCTCTTTTAATTCATACGGAATTTTAGAAATAAATTCTTCAAGGCATCCTGTAATAGAAGCATTTTCAAATATTGATTTTATAACAAACTCTTGCAATCTTAATAATGACAAAAGGACAATGATTATTACCGGACCAAATTTAGCAGGAAAATCTACATATCTAAGGCAAATAGCATTAATTTGTTTAATGGCACAAATAGGTTGTTTTGTCCCTGCAAAAAGTGTAAATCTTCCAACCATTGATAGAATTTTTAGTAGGATCGGAGCATACGATGATCTTGTTCACGGGCAATCAACTTTTATGGTAGAGATGAGCGAAACAGCAAATATTTTAAATAATGCCACAAAAAATTCTTTAGTAATTTTAGATGAAATTGGGCGTGGAACTTCAACTTATGACGGTGTATCGCTGGCATGGGCAATTGCCGAATATTTGAATAACAAAATACAGGCAAAAACTTTGTTTGCAACACATTATCATCACTTAAATAAAATGGAACAAATGTTTAAAGGAATAAAAAATTATAACATTGCAATAGAAGAAACAAATGACAGGATAATCTTTTTAAGAAAAATTATCGAAGGCGGAACAGACAAAAGTTATGGAATTCAGGTTGCAAAACTTGCAGGAGTGCCGGAAGCTGTTGTAAATTCTGCAAAAAGAATTATGAACTTAATTGAAGAAGGAAAGTGGGATAAATTTGAGAATTAAGAAATCCTTATATTCTCTTCTTTAATTGTATTTAAAATTAAACTTGTCTCAGTTTTTTTAATAAAATCATATTCCTGAATTTTTTTTAAAAAAGTATTTAATGATTTTCTGTTTTTGAATTTCGCAATCATCATTGCATCAAAATCTCCGGTTATATCATAAATTGCAAAAACATTTGGTTCCTTACTTAATTTTTTTTCAGCTTCTTTGAACATTCCGTGTGTTATTCGCATGTTTATTATTGCACTAACATCATAACCCAACTTTTCATAATCTAAATTTATTGTATGATTCTTAATCACTTTTTCTTTTTCTAGCTCTTTCATTCTTTTTAGCACAGTAACGCCTGAAACACCGACAAAACTTGCAATTTTTCTATATGAAAGATTAGAATTCTCCAATAAAACATTTAATATCTTTGTATCAATTTGGTCCATTTTTAATTAGCAAATGATTAATTTATTTGTCAATATTTTTAACAAACTTAACAAATATATAAACTTTTTTAATTTACTTAACAAATGTTAATTAATTTTGCCAAATTGTTAATAAACATTTAACTCTTAACTTAAAAGATGGTATATGAAATAAAGTATGCAAAAGAACAAAGACCTTGCAAATATCAGGGAAGTTGTAAAGTTGGTGAATGCAATGGAAGAAGCCAGCAAAGTGGTGTTTATCATAATTGTTATCAGCCACTTTTGAAAATTATTCGTGGAGACTTATTCTTGAAAAAAGGTTTGTTAAAAAAGCTGTAATTTTTTAAACATAAATTAATAAAAATAGTTTGTTTTTATTTCTTTAATGGTAATTAAACTTCTTGACAATTCGATAATAAACAAAATCGCTGCAGGGGAAGTCATTGAAAGACCTGCTTCAGTTGTTAAAGAATTATTAGAAAATTCTTTTGATTCAGGAGCAGATGAAATAAAAATAGAAATATATGAAGCAGGAATAAAAAAAATTAAAATCTCCGATAATGGTTCAGGGATGACTAAAGAAGATGCCTTGATTTCATATAAGCGTCATACAACTTCAAAAATAAATAATGAAGAAGATTTATTTTCAATTAATTCTTTAGGTTTTCGTGGTGAAGCTTTAGCCTCAATTGCCGAAATTTCAAATTTAAAAATAATCACTAAAACTTTTGATTCTTCTTTAGGAACATTTATTGAAGTTGAAGGGGGTAAATTAATTAAAGAAGAAAATATCGGTTGTTCAAGCGGAACAATAATAGAAGTAAATGATTTATTCTTTAACGTTCCAGCAAGAAAAAACTTTCTTAAAAGTAATGAAATTGAACTTTCAAAAATAATTAATATCATTACAAAATATGCTTTAATAAAAAATGATGTTGCAATCAAATTAATTCATAATGGCAAAGAAATTTTAAATTCACATAAAACTAATTTCTTAATTAATAATATAATCTTTATCTATGGTCCTGAAATTGCAAAAGATTTAATCAATGTAAATTATGAAGAAAATGGAGTTATCGTTAAAGGTTATATTTCAAAACCTGTGTTAACACGGGCAGATAAATCTGACCAGTCTTTATATGTAAATAAAAGATATGTAAAAAATAATCTTATTTCGCAGGCAATTTATGAAGCGTACAAAACTTTACTTTTTATAAATCGTCATCCTGTTTTTATCTTGGAAATATTAATTGAACCCAAAGAAATTGATGTAAATGTTCATCCTGCAAAAACTGAAATTCGTATTAAAAAAGAAGAATTAATTTCAGGAATTATTTTTAATTCAATAAAAAATGCTTTTCAAAATAGCAACCTAATTGTTTCTGCTTCGCTGGAAAATGAAACAAATCATAAACCGATAAAAAAATATGAATTTGCAAAAGATAAGCAATCTGTATTAATGGTTAAAGATTCTCTAAAAAAAGATATTTCTTTTATTGAGAATAACGAAATAAAAAAGAAAAATATCTTTGAAAATTTTTATCTGCTTGGGCAAATTAATAAGACTTATATTATAGGAGAAAATCCTGAAGGATTAATTGTCCTTGATCAGCATGCTGCAGAAGAAAGAGTTAATTATGAAAAATTTATGAATGAAAAAAAATCCGGAGCAATAAAAAAACAAAACCTATTAATGCCAAGAATAATTGAATTAACACCTATCCAATATCGTGCTTCATTAAATAATAAAACTTTCTTTGAATCCTTAGGTTTTAATTTTGATGATTTTGGAAATAATTCAATAAAATTAACAACTATCCCTGAAATTTTTGGAAGGTTAAAATCAACTTTATTATTGGATGTTATTAATGAAATTGTAAATTTAAACGGAAAAATAGTCGACAAAGAAATTGAAGAAAGAATAATTCGTTTTGCATGCCGTGCATCAGTAAAAGCAGGAGAAGAATTAACAAGTGTAGAAATGCGACAGTTAATAGAAAATTTAGGAAAAACTGATAATCCTTATTCATGTCCGCACGGGCGACCAACTTTGATAAGTTTCAGTATTGCAGATTTAGAAAAAAAATTTAAGAGGACTGGTTGGTAAGATTTTATTTTTTATAAAATTCTTTTGTAAAATTATAATCCCCATAACCTTGTTTTGAATTTATTAATTTTAACTCGACCACTCTAACTGGGAATATTTTATCTTGTCCATTTGGCATTAATAATTCAATATCTTTAATTTGAAATTCTTCAAATAAATATCTGTCATGCCCGTGATTATTTGTTCCGTCTTCTTCTGCGACTTTTAATGTTAAGCCATCAAGATTTACATTGCAAGGTAAACCATTCTCTTTTGTATATAAAAAATTATTTGCAGAATGTTGTCTGATTATTTGATTCTGGACTGAAACTGAAAATTCATCTAAATGTGATTTCCCCTCAAATAATTTATCTATTCTTTCTAACCATGAAGGTTTATCTTGCAAAGGGTGAGTTTTTCGTTCTCCATGTCTATATGCAATTTTATCTTTTTGAAATTGTTCCCAAATTTCATTACCTTTTTCATATGTTTGAAAAAGTTCAATTATTTCATCACTTTTTAGTATGTTTCCTAATCTTTCATTCCCACAAACTTTTTTTTGATGATTTTCGTCAAAAGCTAGAAAGTTGTTAATAAAAAAATTTGGAAATTTTTTAACAATATCTGCCAAAGAAAGTACCTCTAAAAAAGGGTGTTTATTTATAGTCTGTACTTGGCGAACTACTGGTAAATTCTGATAAAATCTCATGACATCATGATTTTTATCTTTTGGGTCAATAGTAATATAACTTGAATTTAATGCAGACACAATATCTATTCTCATAATCTTTCTATTAAGTATGAGTTTAAAAATTTATTCTAAGCTCAAAATCAACTTAGCAATTATCTCTTCATTATGTCGAACTAATGAAGCTTCTGAAATTAAATTTTCTCCAATAAATTTCGCCTTAAATTTTTTAAAATTTTCAGAATCAATTTTTACCGTCTGAGATTCTTCGCCCTTATATTTATCCAATCTTTCTTGCGAAGGCATTTTTGAGTTATAAATTACATAATCCAGACAATCTTTTCCTAAGTATTTAATTAATTCATTTAAATGCTGAGTAATAGTAAAATTATTTGTTTCACCATTTTTTGTCATAAGATTGCAAACGTAAACTTTTTTTGCTTTTGATTCATTTATTGCATTTGAAATATTTTCAACAACCAAATTCGCAATTGTACTTGTATAAAGGTCACCCGGACCCAAAACAATTATGTCTGCTTCTTTAATTGCTTTAATTGCCTTTTCATGTGCAAAAGCATATGGTTCTAAAAATAATTTTTTAATCTTTAAATTTGAATTATGTTTAGGGATATCAATATTTGTTTCACCTTTAACAATCTCGCCATTTTCTAATTCTGCACATAGATTGCTTTTTTCAAGTGTTACAGGTAAAACATTTCCTTTAACATTTAGAATCTTGCATGCCGAATTAATTCCTTCCTCTTCTGTTCCTGTTATTTTTGTTAAAGCAGTTAAAATTAAATTGCCCATTGAATGATCTTTTAAACCTGCTCCTTCTTTAAATCTATATTCAAAAAGTGTTCTCATAATCTCTCGATTTTCTGAAAGAGCAATAATGCTTCTTCTGATATCCCCTACTGGAAGAGTTCCAAATTCATCAATAAGCCGACCTGTTGAACCCCCTGAATCCATCATAGAAACAATTGAAGTTAAAATGCAATCATGTTTTTTCAATCCGCTAAGAAGCGTATAAATTCCTGTTCCTCCGCCAATTAAAACTATTCTTTTCGGGTTTTTCATAAATTTTCAAAGAATTAATGTTATTTATAATTTATGAATTTATCACGAATTAATCCCTTTTCTTCGCAATATTTCCAGAAATCATCTGAGGTATCAAAATTAGGGCAAACGGTTATAATCTCTTTTCTTTTTTGATGAAGTTTTGCTTCACGACCTAATTTTGAAAGGTATGTTCCAACAAGATAATCTTCTGGTGTAAGTATTTTATTCAATTCTTGATATAGCCCTGTTGCGATTTTTTGTTTCTGTTTATCTTCCCTGACATCAATAAAATTTATTGCCCAATAATCTGGAAGTTCACCAAAGTCATTATAGACTCCTGTTTTTAAAACCCCCACAATTGATCTTGGTTCTTCTTTTATTTCTTTAGCTAAAATAAATCTTGTAATATCCGGAGAAATCACCTTTGCCGGAGAAAAAAAATTAAATCCTTTAAAAACTTCTTGGCCTTCCTGATTTATTCTTAATGGAATTTTCCAATTTGTTCCTTCCAGTAGTTCTTCTTTCAATTTTTCTTTGCTCTTGCATTCAAAATATAAATTTTTCATAAAATTATCTCCCTTGTATGGTTTATAAATTTTTTTAAAATATGTGCGGACCTGTTCTCGTAACTTCGCACGAAATCATTTGGATTATTGTTTCTACCACGAATTCACTCTTTCTCGTAACCTCGCTCGAAATTATTTGGATTATTATTTCTACCACGAATTCACTCTTTCTCGTAACCTCGCTCGAAATTATTTGGATTATTGTTTCTACCACGAAGTTACTCTTTCTCGTAACCTTGCTCGAAATTATTTGGATTATTGTTTCTACCACGAAGTTACTCGCCGAACCCTTGGGTTCTCATCCCAGAAATTAAATGCGCGGACCTGTTCTCGTAACCTCGCTCGAAATTATTTGGATTATCATTTCTACCACGAAGTTACTCGCCGAACCCTCGGGTTCTCATCCCAGAAATTAAATGCGCGGACCGGGATTCGAACCCGGATATTCTGCTTGGAGGGCAGAAAGTCTAGCCATTGACCTATCCACGCATAATATTATTTATTAAACTTTTAGTTTTAAATTTTATTGTTTTTTATAATTGGTTTTTTAATTAATTTAAAACCTAAAAATCGCCCGAGACAGGATTTTGCTCTCAATCACTCTCTAAATTTTGGGATTATCTTTCTCGTGTAATTGTTCGACCTGCGATTTTAAACTTATTTGAATTTAAGCAGGATTCAAATCCCATTTCTTATACGCCCGAGAAAGGATTTGAACCTTCGACCTAAGCATTAGGAGTGCTTCGCTCTATCCAGGCTGAGCTACTCGAGCAAATGAATGTGGAAGAAAACTCAGAGAATTTTTTTCAATTCTCTGGGACTTCAACAGACAGTGCAGTTGAAGTGATTCGAACTCTTCCAATTCGAATCTTTATGTGGAAGAAAACTCAGAGAATTTTTCTAATTCTCTGGGACTATCAAAAGGCGTTACTTTTGAAGTGATTCGAACTCTTCCCCTATTTGAATCTAAATGCGGAAGAAAGCTCCGAGAATTTTTCTAATTCTCTGGGACTTCAACAGACAGTGCAGTTGAAGTGATTCGAACTCTTCCCATTCGAATCTTTATGTGGAAGAAAGGATTCGAACCCTCGCAGGCACTAAGCCACTGGAGCCTTAATCCAGCCCGTTTGACCGCTCCGGCACTTCCACATATAGTTTTTTAGAAGATTTAGTTTTTAATAATTGCGGAGCGGGAAAACGTTTGACCCGAGCAATTTCATATGCAATAAATCTGTTTACGTAATCAACGCATATGAGATTGCGAGTTGAGCAATTACGATTGCAATAATTTCTGAAAAGTAAATTTGAAAAATCGCGAGCGTGATTGCGAGTAGCGTAGGCACTTCCACATATAGTTTTTTAGAAGATTTAGTTTTTAATAATTGTGGAGCGGGAAAACGTTTGACCCGAGCGATTTCATATGCTCTAAATCTGTTTACGTAACTTACGCATATGGGATTGCGAGTTGAGCAATTACGATTGCAATAAATTCTGAAAAGTAAATTTGAAAAATCGCAAGCGTGGTTGTGAGTAACGTAGGCACTTCCACATTTTTGAGGAGTGGGAAAACTCGTTTGACCCGAACGATTTCATAAGCAATAAATTGCTTGCGTATCTTTAACGCGAGTGAGATCGTGAGTTGAAAGTTTTTGTCCAACTTCCGATAACCCCTGATTTTGGACAAGGGCTTGAGTTTCTCCGGCACTTCCGCATTATTCTATTTAAAGCAATAAAAGAAATCTTTTAATCCTTTTGGATTTGAATTTTATTTTCGAACCCTCGCAGGCACTAAGCCACTGGAGCATTAATCCAGCCTAGTTTGATCCGAAGGTTTTCGCGAACTTTCCCAATTGCCCTTGATGTGAGCAAGGTTGTGAGTAGCGTAAGCACTTCCGCATTATTATGATTAAAGCAATAAAAGAAATCTTTCTGATTTAATTAGGGAATCTTAAAAAGTTCATATTTCGAGTCGAAAGGGCTAATAATTCATTTTGACTATAAAGTTTGTTGTATATTGCTGCTTCTGTTGCAGGATCACTACCCGAAAAAATTTCATAATAAGTAGCCCCTTTAATCTTTTTAATACTTTTAATACCTACTAAATGACCATATCCTGTTTTAGGATCCAACTTCTGAACAATCATATCCCCTGGTCTAAGATCATTAACATTATTGATTGGAATTAAAGTTTTAACTAATGAGCCTGTATTTGTATTAGCTTGTACACTTTCGACATATTCTTTAAATTGTTGATTTTTAAGATTTTCATCGTATGTTTTAACAATAACTTTTCCAGAACTAAAAATGGAATATTCATCCTTAGAAAATCTTAAAGTTTCTCCATTAGCTATTTTATATCCGAAATCTTCAATGTTCCCTTTTTCAAGTTCATTATAGTGATATAAAGCATCAAGTTCAATTTGTGTATCTGAACATTTTTGTTCTTTAGAATCAACAATTAAATTTAAAACATCTTTGTTTTGTTTTTTAAGTACTGGAGTTTTAAATCTATTCCCAAATGCATCATAATAATAATACGTGTTAGTATTTTTTATTACCGGAAATCCTTCTATAAATTCAGAATAGCCAACTTGGGCATTTCCATTCTTTATACCTAATGTTTCTGCAAAATATCCTCTTTGCTTTTCTGAATCAATTTTATAAGCAGAAGATGTATCCAAATTCAAATCATACACTTGGATTTTTTCAGGAGTATCATAATGAATTACCATATCTGATTGTGTAGTAAAAACACTATCATCTTTAATATTTGTATAAACTTTTCCATTGTCTGCTTTTAAATTCCATGCTCCATTTTGAATTTCAAATTTTCCATCTGCATTTATATCTAATGAAATAGGTTTGTTATCCGGAGAAATTTTAGAAATCTCTAAATTTCCTCCATTTACCGTAAATTCTAATTTTCCTTTTCGTGGTGTAAAAGAATCTGAATATTTTTCTTCAATAAATTCCGGAAATATTTTGTTATCTTTTGTTAAACTCGAAGTAAAACCTTCTCCTCCTAACCAGATTTTTTTATTTCCATAATTAAAATAATTCTCGCCTTTATGTGACAAAGCATTAAACTCCTCGTCATAGTAAACATTTAAATCTGCATTCTGAGTTTTATGATTTATTCCGTCAATTGTCGCATCAGTTCCTTCCAAAACCTTTACAATTTTTCCATTTTCAACTGTAACTCTTCCCATCTTTCCATCTAAACCTTTAATTTCATTCCCATCAAATTTAAAATCACTTTTACTTTGATATATTGCTTCTCCTTTAGGAATATCTTCGCCCTTTAGAATTGTTCCAAAATCTTCTGAACCTTCAGGAATTTCAATTTTTGGCGGTTCATTATTATTAACATTATAAATAACCCTTGAATTAGGTGGTGCTTTAAAATCTCCTTTTCCAAAATCATAAACTCCTCCACTTTCATTTGTTGTAAAACTTGCATTAATGATCTTTCCTGTCGAATCAATCTCTATAAATGATGGAAGCTTAGCTTCACTTTGCGATTTAATATTTTCAAATTTTTTACCTGAGATTTCCAAACTTGCATTCTCTCCGAATGTTAACCTGCTAATTCCTTCTTTTTTTTCAAATGTAACCCCTTTTACACTAATCTCTTCTTTGTTCAAATTTTCACCAATTAAATCTCCGATTTGTACGTTTTCTCCACCTCCAAATTTCATTGCCCCTTCAATAATTTGTCCTTCTCCATCTATTTTTAAGGGTTCAATAATCTCTGCTCCATTTTGTTCCAAATTGTCCACCTTTTCGAGGGTATTAATAATTGGTCCTGCTTCAGGTGCAACTTCACTTGCAACACCCCTTGTTTCTTCATAAACCTTTGGCATAAGCCCTTGTGCATTTACATAAGTCATACATGTATTTACTTCTGAATTTGGGTCACAGTGTGTTAAAGCTTGGCTCTGTATTATTTGAACTACTAAAACTATAAGTGCTGCAACTACTGCCGTTGCTCCAATAATTCCTTCGCCGGAACTTGCTGGAATAGTCCCAATCATTAACATCATTGCAAAAATAATAACCAATAGTTTTTTCATTGTTCAACAATAAATATCCAATTTAATTTCTTTTCGGAAGTATCTTCTTTGTCATTTATTAAAAACCAAATAATATCATCTTCATATATTGATGGGTCTTCATGAGGGACTGCCAAAATATTAACATTGTTCTTTTCAGAGATTTCTTCTAAACATGTTAAACAAATAGTTCCCGGATTTTCAATGTACGATTTGATGATTTCTACTGATGCTTCATGGAACTTTTTAAGGTCATAATCTAAATTTGTTTCTGTATTAAATCGTGATTTATCTTCTCCTTTAATAACTGTTATTTTATTAAGCATTTTAATCTCAATGTTCTCTTCATTTATCTTTGCTAAAATTGAATAATTTTCATTCTCTATCTCAAACCCCCGTGTTTTATAACTCTCTAAATCAAAACAGGAATTTAGATTCTCTGAAATATATTTTGCTAATTCTTCTTTAATAATTTCTATTGTAGGCGTATAATTTTTTGATTCTAAAAAATAATAAGGAATATCTTCAGTAAAATAGACTATTGAAGTTTCAAAAGGGACATCATAATAACCCCCATGTGATGCAATGTAATGAACTCCTTCTTCGCTAGTTGTTTCAAAACAAGATTGAAATTCATTATAAACTGGGTCTATACTTTCAGGGATTCCTCCAATTTTAAAAGAATCTCTTGAAAGAAATATAATCGCTGTAAGAGCAATAACTACAACTGCTATTATTATGAATATTGTAACCTGTCCTCTTTTCATAAATATCTTAAATAAACACGCGTTATAAAATTTGTGATTTTTCAAGATAAAAAGCTTTATAAAGTAGGAAAATTAGATAATTTTGAAGACGGCCATAATAGGTTGGAAATACCTGTTCCCATCCCGAACACAGAAGTTAAGCTTCCTATGTTAATGACTGTAGTGCCCGACAAGGTGCAAACTCATTAAGCTGTCTTTCATTTTCTTTTAAAATGCATTTAATGTAAGTTCTGCATCAATAACTTCTCTAGGCATTATTTAAGAATATCCATAATATTTTTTTTCCATTAAAGTATATTTTCTTAATATCTTTTGAGCATCTACTTTCTCAAATGGATTTAATCCTTCAAATGGATTTTTCATAAATCTTGTTCTCAATTCTAACGGGCTGATATCTTTCATCTCTTCTAGTGTCATTCCAATTTTCTTTTCTATATTCTCAAAATATTTTTGTAGATTATTCATCCTCTCAATAACCCAAAGGTCTTTTAAATATTTAATCTATATAAAAATATGAAAAAAATCTCTAAGTCTCAAATTCAAAAAGATATTCATGAATTCTTTATAAATATTAAAGAAAAAACTCCAAAAGAAATTAAAAAAATAAAACGTCTGGCAATGAAAGATAATATAGCATTAAAAGAATTAAGAAAAACTTTTTGTAAAAAATGTTTAAACCCTTATAATAATCCTAAAATAAGAATTAAAAATAAAATTAAAATTATAGTTTGTAATAATTGTAATTATATTTCAAGATATAAATTAAAATAAAATTTATGATTTCTTAAACTTACTAATAAGTTTAATCAAATCTTGTTGCCCTAAGAAAACTGATCTGCAACACATTCTATTTAATCCCATTTCATCTAGAACTTTCTTTGAATCTTCGCCGTCTTCCTTAACTCTTCTCTTGTATTCTTCCCAAAGTTGAGCAATCGGTTTTCCACATGCAAAACATCTAATCGGAATTATCATAATATTATTCTTCTATCTTAGTTTTTAAAGCTTACGATATTGGATTTTTAGAATCGACCCTCAAAATTTTTCTGGGTTAAAAAAATTTATAAATAAACAGATCTTCAATTATTTATAAATTTTTAAATTTTATTTTGATAAGATTTAAAAATAAATTATAATACCTAAAATTAAGAAAAATGGCAAAACCAATCAAATCTGTTCAAACATTAACTGGAAGTGAAGCTGATTTATTTTTAAAAAAAATGATTTTCGTAGAAAGAAGTAAAGTTACTTTAGAACAAAAAAAGATGGCAGAAGATATTAAAAAAAATATTGGTTTATTATCTGTCTGCTAAAGTTTTAATAAATGGAAGTATATCCATATACATCGGGGTTTCTCTATCATTTCTATTTTTATAAATTTCAAATCCCATTTTTTTATAAAAATGTAACGCATCTTTTTTTGGGTCTGAATTTCTTTTTGCATCAAGATAAATAAAACGGCATCCAACATCTAAACTTAATATAAACGCTTTATTTATTGAAAACTGTATTAATAAAGTTCCTAAACCTTTTTTTAGATATTTATTCTTTACACATAATCTGCATATTTTTAACGCAGGTAAAGATTTGAAATTTATCCCTTTGTCTTTAAATTTTTGTGATAATTCAGAATTTATATTATTTAATTTAACGCAATCTGGTGTTAAAGTTATATATGCAATTAATTCGTTTGTTTGTCTTAAAAACCAAAGATAAGTTGCGGAGATTCTCCTATCTTGCTGGTTGAATGCATCTTCAATTAAGAAGTCTACCAAATCTTGTTCATCAGAATTAAAATCTTTTAAAATTTCTGCATGGACTTTTGATAATTTTTCAATTCTCAATTCTTCAGGTTTTATCTTATCCTCCCCTTTTCTGAATAAATTCATTAAAAAATAAAAGATTAAATAATTTTAAACTTTTAGTTTACATTGGCTTTGTAGAAAGTTTATTTTTTGTTTTTTAAATTTTATAAATCCCCTCTATAAATTTTTGCTAAAGCAAAAAGACCCGCCCTTAAAAATATTTGAATTTCCAAGAAATTAGTATAAAATTCAAAAATTATTTTTTGCTTTCTACAGAGCAGTTTACATTATTTGGTCTTCAATTAAAAAATCCAAAAATAAAAAATATTTTTAATTTTTTACAATTTTTATTCGTCCAAAACTTAAAATATAGAAACCCTTATAAACCCACATTTTCTACTTTATTCATTCCAGGGTAAGAAACTAAAAAATGTTTTCCGCTAATATATTAAGAAATGGTAACAAGAAAATCACCGAGAAAAGGAAGCTTGCAATTTTGGCCGAGAAAAAGAGCCAATAAATTCTTACCTAGAGTAAACTGGGATGTAGTCAATTCTGTCGGAAAAAGTTTAAAGGGTTTTATTGGATATAAAGTTGGAATGGTTTCTCTTTATGTAAAAGATAATACTAATGATTCAATGACAAAAGGAAAAAATATTGCTGTACCCTCAACAATTTTGGAATGCCCTGGCATGAAAATTTATTCTGTTCGATTCTATAAAGATAATAAATTAGTTACAGAGGTTTTATCTGAAAATTTTGATAAAGAATTAAAAAGAGCAGTAAAATTACCTGGGAAGAAAGATGGTAAAAAAATTGATGATGTTAAATCGCAAGAATATAATGACGTAAAAGTTATTTGTTATTCACTTGTAAAAAAGATTGGTTTAAAGAAAAAACCTGACTTAAGTGAAATTGGTCTTAAAGGAAGTCTTGAAGAAAAAATGCACTTTATTAAAGAAAAAATTGGAAAAGAAATATCAATTATCGATGTTTTTGGAAAAGGAGAATTAGTTGATTTACGAGGACTAACAAAAGGTAAAGGTTTATCTGGTCCGGTAAGAAGATTTGGAATTCAATTAAAAAATCAAAAATCTGAAAAAGGTAGAAGAAGGCCGGGAAGTTTAGGTCCATGGCATCCGGCAAGAGTTATTTTCAGAGTTCCAATGGCAGGACAATTAGGAATGTTCACAAGAGTTGTTTATAATAATAAAATTCTTGATTTAGGAAAATCAGAAGGCAAGTTTAAAAATATAAAAAATTATGGTGACGTAAAGACTGATTATATTATTGTTAAAGGATCTGTTCAAGGACCTGCAAAAAGACAATTATTAATTACAACTCCCTTAAGAGAGACAAAAAAAACTAAAAAGAAAAATTATGAATTAATAGAAATAAGATGAAATCAAATATTTTAGACATAGAAGGAAAGAAAAAAGGAACAATCGATTTACCAGTATGTTTTAATCAAACTGTTAGAGAAGATTTAATCGCTAAAGTTCTTGAATCAAAAAAAATCAAGCAACCTTATTCTCCAAGTCCTGTTGCAGGTCAGCAAGCTTCAGCAAGTGGTATTATCCAGCATCGAAGAAAAGTTTGGAAAACTGCATACGGAAAAGGTATTTCAAGAATCCCAAGAAAAATTATGTCAAGAAGAGGTTCTCAATTTAATTGGGTTGGAGCAACTGTTCCAAATACACGAGGCGGTCGAAGAGCTCATCCTCCAAAAGTTGTTTCAATGATAAACACTTTAAAAATAAATAAAAAAGAAATGAAAGTGGCATTAATGTCTGCATTAAGTGCAACAATCAATGCAAAAAATGTCATCAAAAGATATTTAAGTTTAAAAGATAAAAAAGTTGAAGGATTACCTTTCATCGTAGAATCAAGATTTGTCTCATTAAAAACAAAAGAATCATTATCTTCTTTAAAGAAAATTTTAGGAGAGTTATATCCTTTAGCAATACAGAAAAAAACAATTAGAAGCGGAAAAGGAACAAGAAGAGGAAGAAAATACAAGAACAACGCCGGATTATTATTGGTCCTTGGAAATGACGAAAAATACAAAACAACTGCTTTTGATGTAATTAATGTAAAAACATTAAGTGTTAATAATTTAGCAGAAGGTGTTCCGGGAAGATTAACTCTTTACACTGAAAATGCAATTAAAGATTTAGGAGAAAAATTCAAATGAAACCAATTGTAACTGAAAAAGCTGTAATGATGATTGAAACTCAAAATATTTTAACATTTGTATTCGACCAGCGAAAAGGCAAAGAAGAAATAAAAAAAGAAATGGAAGATTTATTTGATATTAAAATAGAAAAAATAAGAACTTTGATTCGTGGCAATAAAAAATATGCTTATATTAAATTAAAAAAGGATTTCCTTGCAATTGACGTTGCAACAAAATTAGGATTAATGTAAAATGGGTAAAAGAATTATTTCACGAGCAAGAGGAAAGGGAAGTCATACTTATAGAGTAAAAAGAAGAGCATTCAAATATAAATTGCAATATCCGGCAAGTTTAGAAGGAGAAGGAACTGTTGTAAAATTATTTGGTTCCCCTGCTCATACAACACCACTTGCAAAAATTATTGACGATAAAAAAGTAAATTTTTATATCCCCGCATTTAAAGGAATGATTGAAGGGCAAAAAATTAATTTTAGCGGATCAGAGATTAAAGACGGTAATATCTTTAAATTAAATGATATACCTGTAAAAACCAAGGTTTATAATATGGAATCTCGTCCCGGTGATGGTGGGAAATTCGTTAAAACTGCCGGAACTTGTGCGATAGTAAATCGTGTTATCGGGGATTTCGTGTATATTGTTATGCCCTCAAAGAAAGAAAAAAAATTCAATAAAAATTGTCGGGCAATAATTGGAACTGCTGCAGGTGCAGGAAGATTAGATAAGCCAATTATTAAAGCTGGTAAAAATTATCATATTAAAAAAGCAAGAAATAAATTATATCCAAGAACATCCGCTCTTAAGATGAACGCAATTGATCATCCGTTTGGTTCTGGTAGAGGAAAGAACATCAAATCAAAGGTTGCAAAAAGAAATGCACCGAAAGGAAGAAGAGTTGGATTATTAAGGCCAAGAAGAACAGGTAAACAAAAATAAAATGACAGAAAGAATGATATATAATACTGAAACTAAAAAAGAACTATTAAACTTAATAGGTATTTTAAGAGAAGGAGACATTATTCAAACAGGTAAATATTTGTCAAATAATTCTGGTTTTATGGTAGATCATAAAGCATTATTGGCAGAGATTGATAATGGTAAAATTTTCATCTTAAGACATCAAACTGCTTATAATGATATAAGAGAAACAATCTTTAGTGAGGATGGAAATTTTTTATATTTACCTGTAAATTCAGTGGATTCAAATGAATATAAACAACAATTAAAACAAGCAGGTATTTGGAAATAAAATGGAAGAAAAAATAGAAATGAAGAAGAAGGAATTTAAATTCCAAGGAAAAGAATTAGCAGAATTAAAGTCTCTGGATGTTAGAGAGTTTGCTAAACTTTTAAGAGCAAGACCAAGAAGAACTATACTTAGAAATTTCCAAAAACTTGAATCTTTCATTAATCGGTCTAAGATAAAAATTCAGAAAAATAAAAACATTAAAACTCATAGCAGAGATTTAATTGTTGTACCGGAAATGATTGGTTGGAAAATTTCAATTCATAGTGGAAATAAATTTAATCCTGTTGAAATAACCGGAGAAATGTTAGGTCATGTATTCGGTGAATTTGCCCCAACAAGAGCAAAGATACAGCATTCTAAATCAGGTGTTGGAGCAACAAAAGGAACTAAACATAAGAGTAAAAAATAAAATGACAGAAAAACAATATGCACCAACAAAAACTGAGAAAAAAACTCAGGCAGATGGAATGAATAAAAAACAAAAAACAAATGCTCCAATCGTTGATAAGTCAATTGCTGAAAAGAAAACAGACGAAAAAACTAGCAAAGCTGTTGAAGAAGTAAAAAAACCTGAAACAAAACAAAAAGTTGAGAAGGTAAAAAAGTCAATAGTTGTAGTAAACGGAGTTAGTGTTCCGGTTTCAAAAAAATATTCAATGGCAATTTGCAGATTTATAAAAAATAAAAGAATTGACAGAGCAATTTCAGAATTAGAAGAAGTATTAATATTCAAAAGGATAGTTCCAATGAAAGGTGAAATCCCTCATAGAAAAGGAAAAGGAATGATGTCCGGAAGATATCCAATTGCAGCATCAAAACATTTCATTAAATTATTAAAAAGCCTTAAAGGAAACACAATAAATCATGAACTTGAAAATCCTGTAATAAAAGAAGCAATTGCCAATCAGGCAAGAAGACCAGTCGGTAAATTTGGAGCATGGAAAAGAAAAAGAACTCATATAAAAATTGTTGCAGTTGAAAAAAAGATTTTAAATCAGGAAAGTAAACAAAAAGCAAAGGAGAAAAAAGAATAAAATGGAAGAAAGAAAAACAGTGCAATTTAAGAAAGAAGAATATGCAATGAAAAAATGCATAAAAGAATTACTTGGAAAAGGCAGAGTAAGTAAAGTTATAATTGAATATACACCTATCGGAGAAAAAGTTATTATCTCTTCACATAAACCCGGTTTAATCATCGGTAGAAAAGGAGCAAGAATTGAAGAATTAACAACATTATTAAAATCAAAATTCAAATTAGAAAATCCTCATATTGAATTAGATGAAGTAACTGAACCAAATTTTGATGCACAAATTATGGCAGATGAAATTGCACTTGCATTAGAAAAATTAGGTCCTGTAAAATTCAAAGTTATTGCTTATAAAGCTTTACAAAACATTATTAAAGCAGGAGCATTAGGTGTAGAGATTAGATTAAATGGTAAATTACCCGGTGCAAGGGCAAAATCATGGAGATTTGCTCACGGATATTTAAAGAAAACCGGAGACAGTGCTAAAGTAGTTGACAGAGCTCAGTCAAGGGCTGAAACAAAACCCGGAACAGTTGGAGTAAAAGTAAGTATTCTTTCTCCATATGCATTATTGACAGATAAAATAACTTTAAATGAAAAAGTAATTGAAAAATTAAAGAAAAATTCAGAATCAATTAAAGAAAAAGAAAGCAAAAAATTAGCAAAATAAAATGACAACAAAATATAAAGATATACAAAAAATGAATCTTGATGAAAGAAACAAAAAGCTTAAAGAATTAAAATTAGAATTAGTTAAATCAAAAGTTGGAGCTTCAAAAACCGGAAGTTCAAAAACTAAAGAAATTAAAAGGATCATTGCAAGAATATTAACATTCAATACCCTTGAAAAAAAGGAGGTATTGAATAAAAAATAAAACAATGGAAATATGCCCAAAATGTAGTCTGCCAATGCAGGCTTGTGTGTGTGAGCAAATCGTAAAGAGTTCACAAAAGATTCGGGTAACCACAGACAAAAAACGATACGGAAAAATCGTTACTGTAGTTACAGGGTTCGATAAAGGCGTCGACGTAAAGAAAATCGCAAAAGCGTTCAAAAACGAACTTGCTTGCGGTGGAACTTACAAAGGCGATATTATTGAACTTCAGGGAGACCATATGAAAAAAATAAAACCAATATTGGTTAAAAATGGCTTCGATGAAGATTCAATAAGCGATTAAAAAACACACGAAAAAAGCAGAAATAAAAAACAAGAAAATGACAAAAGTAAAAGAAAAAATGACAAAAGCAAAAAAAACAGAAATAGTTGAAACTTCATGTAATGATACAAAATGCCATGTGCATGGACATTTAAAACTTCGTGGTAAAATCTTCGACGGAACTGTAATAAAAAAATTCCCTAAAAGAGTAGCAATCGAATTTGAAAGAATGGTTTATATCAGAAAATATGAAAGATATTCAAAATCAAAAACAAAAATTCATGCTAGGCTTCCTGTTTGTATGGAAAAAGACATTAATGTCGGCGATTTAATTCGTGTTCAGGAATGTCGGCCATTAAGTAAAATTATTCATTTTGCCGTTATAGGTAAAGTTGAAGAAGGTAAAAAATAAAATGAAAGCAATATCAGCAAAGGCAACAAATGGATTAAACCTCGGTGCAAGAATGGTTGCATCAGATAATAGCGGAGCAAAAATTACACGGCTTGTTTCAGTAAAACGGGCAAAAGCAAAAAAAGGCAAACAAGTTTCAGCAAAAATCGGAGATTGGGTAAAAGTAAGTGTAAAAAAAGGTTTACCTGAAATGAAAGGTAAAGTTTTTGATGCTGTTGTAATAAGACAAAGAAGATCTTATAGACGATTAACAGGTGAAAGAATTGCATTTGAAGATAATGCTGTAGCAATCCTTAAAGATGAAAAAGGAAATCCAAAAGGAACACAAATTAAAGGACCTGTTGCAAGGGAGGTTTTAGAGCGATGGCCAAGTGTGGCAAAAATCGCTTCATTTGTATATTAAAATGAAAAAAGAATTTTCAAAAACATGGAAAAGCAGTAAACAGCCAAGAAAACAAAGAAAGTACAGAGCAAATGCTCCGCTTCATATTAGACGGAGATTCGTTGGAATAAACCTTTCAAAAGATTTACGGAAAAAACATAGCATAAGAAATATCGTCGTAAGAGTTGGAGATCTTGTTAAAATTATGAGAGGAAAATTCAAATTAAAACAGGGAAAAATAACAAAAGTTTATACAAAAACATCAAAAGTTGAAATTGAAAATATTCAGGTAAAAAAAATGGATGGATCAAAATCAAATGTTAAAATGCAACCTTCAAATTTACAAATTATAGAATTAAATTTACAGGATAGTAAACGATTAAAAAATTCTGTTAAAGAAATAAAAACAGATAAAGAATCTTCAAAAAAAATTGAAGAAAAAAATGAAAAAATAAAAACAACTAAAAAGGTAGTTTCAAAAGAAACAAATAAGGAGAATAAAAAATAAAATGGCACAGCACTTAAAAAGACAAAATGTACCTAATAAATGGCCTATTTCAAGAAAAGGAACAACATTTGTAGTGAATGCTAATTTTAATCCGTCAATGGGTATGCCAATTTTAATATTATTAAGAGATTTATTAAAGGTAGCACAAAACAGAAAAGAAGTAAAAAGTGCAATTCATGACAAAAATATTTTATTAAATAATAAATTAGTTATCGATGATAAACATACTGCAATACTCTTTGATGTTATTACTCTTATTCCGACTAAAGCAAATTATCGAGTTGAATTAACTGAAAAAGGTAAATTTACCTTAAATGAAATTGAACCTTCAAAGGCAGATAAAAAAGTTGCAAAAATTATTAATAAAAAAACATTAAACGGAAAAAAAACTCAGTTAAATTTACTCGACGGAACTAATTTTTTATCTGATATAGAATGCAAGATAAATGATTCAGTTTTAATTGATTTTAAAAATAGAAAAATTAGTAAAGTTTTACCCTTAAAAGAAGGAGCAAATATTTTAGTCTTCGAAGGTAAACATGCAGGTAAAACCGGAAAAATTAATAAATTTGTACCTGAATTAAAAATGGCTGAAATAATCACAAATAACGGAAAAATGAACGTTTTAATTAAACAATTAATAGTAACAGAATAAAATGAATAAAAAAATATCTGAAACAACAAAAAAAATGAAGACTGAAAAATCTGAAAATGTAATGAGAAACATAAAAATTGAAAAAATAGTCCTAAGTATCGGCGGTACCGGAGATTATTTAGCAAAAGGTGTAAAACTTTTAAAATTCTTAACTGGAAGAAAACCTGCTAGTACAAGGACCAGAAAAAGAATTCCCAATTATGGAATCAGACCCGGTTTAGAAGTCGGAACTGTTGTAACAATTAGAAAGAATCCGGAAGAAACTTTAAAAAGGATGTTAGTTGCAATTGATAATACTTTAAGAAAAAAACAAATCAGTCAAAATAACTTTTCATTTGGAGTTAAAGAATATCTTGAAATTCCCGGTATTGAATACCAAAGAGATATTGGGATTATGGGTTTTGATATGACTGTGGTTTTTAAAAGAGCCGGAAGAAGAGTTCAATTAAGAAAAATAAAACAAGGTAAAGTTTCAATAAGACAAGTTATCACAAAAGAAGAAATAATTAAATATATGGAAGAAAATTTCCAAACAAAATTTATATAAAATGACAGCATCAGATTGGCAAAAAATCTTTAAGCAATTAGACGCAAAACCGGTTGTTAAAGAAAAATATTTGAAACATAATAAACCAAAAACCAGAAAATTTGGAATTACTGTTAAAAAATGTGAAAATTGCGGAAGATTTGGTGCTCATATAAAATCATATAATTTAAATTTATGCCGACACTGTTTCAGAGAATTAGCAGTTGAAATCGGCTTCAAAAAATATAGTTAAAATGTCACACGATGTAGTAGCAGATGCACTGAATATGATTAAGAACGCTAAAAATGCGAGGAAAGAAATCATAAACGTAAATAGAATTTCAAATGTCTTAATTGAAGTTTTAAAAATAATGAAACAGGAAGGAGCAATTAAAAGATACAAAATTGATCCTAAAGAAAAATCTTTAGTAATCACTATAGGTGTATTGTCTGAATGTAAAGCAATCAAACCTCGATTTAGTGTGGATAAAACACAAATTGAAAAATATCGAAGAAGATACTTGCCTTCAAGAAATTTAGGTACAATGATTATTTCTACAAATAAAGGATTAATGACTCATAAAGAAGCTCAGCAAGAAAATATCGGAGGATGCTTAATTGCATTTTTTTACTAAAATGAAGAAATTTTTATACCAGGAAATTAAAATTCCTGAAGGAGTGCAAATAACTATCGAAGGAAATTTATTTTCAATTAAAGGTCCTGAAGGAGAAAATAAACGGGAATTTAAAATCGGTAAATTGAACATTGAAAATAAAGGTAATATATTAAAAATTGGAAATGATAAATCCACTAAATCAGAAAAAAAATTAATGAATTCAATTAGAGCACATGTAAGAAATATGATTAAAGGCGTGCAAAAAAAATTTGAATATAAATTAAAAATTTGTTCAAGTCACTTTCCTATGACTGTAAAAGTTGAAGGTAATCAAGCACTAATCAAAAATTTTCTTGGAGAAAAAGTGGACAGGCATTCAGTAATCCTCCCTGGTGTTAATGTTAAAGTTGAAAAGGAAATTATAACAATAACTTCTGTTGAAAAAGAATTAGCTGGTCAGACTGCGGCAAATTTTGAAACCGCAACAAAAATCAGAAACAGAGATAGAAGAATATTCCAGGATGGAATTTATATTATAAATAAAGCCGGAAAAGAAATGTAAAATGGTAAAGAAATTTTTAAGACGAACAGGGAATAAGCTTGTTAAACTTGGTAAAGGAAGACCAAAAAAACAGGTTTGGAGAAGTCCTAAAGGTAGAGATAACAAAATGCGTGAAAAGAGAAAAGGATATGCTGCAGTAGTTAGCATAGGATACGGAACTAAAAAACAGGAAAGAGGAAAAATCAAAGGAAAAAATCCTGTACATGTAAGTAATATTAATGATTTAATAATCTTAAAAAAAGATGATTTAATCATTATCAAAAATGTTGGAAAAAAGAAAAGAATGGAAATTGAAAAAATAGCAAAAGAAAAAGGAATCTTAATTGAAAATAAAAAAAAGTCAGAAAAAATAAAATCGGAGAATAAAAATGAACTTAAGTAAAAAAACATCTTTAGCAATAAAAACATTAAAAGTTGGAAAAGACAGAATTGTATTTTTGCCATCAAGATTAAATGAAATCAAAGAAGCAATTACCAAACAGGATATAAGAGATTTAGTTTTAGATAAAGCTATTTTAGTTAAAGATGTTAAAGGAAGGAAAAAAATTGAAAAAAGAAAAAGAAGAAGAAGCACAGGTAAAATCAAGAAAAAAGTTAATGTACGGAAAAAAAATTATGTTATCATGGTAAGAAAACAGCGAGGATATGTTGCAGAGTTAAAAAAACAGGGCAAATTATCTCTCGAAGAAGTTAAAGATCTTAGAAGTAAAATAAGAAACAAAACATTTAGAAGCAAAGCAAATTTAAAAGATTATATCGGAGGATTAAAAAAATGAAAACACTTAAGAGAAGAAGACAGGAATTCAAAACAGATTACAATAAAAGAATAAAATTATTAAAGAGTCAAAGACCAAGAATAGTTTTTAGAAGAACTAATAAATATATTATTGCCCAATATGTTACAAGTTATGAAGCTCAGGATAAAGTTGAATTAGGATTAAATTCAAAAATTTTATTAAAATACGGATGGTCTGAATCTGCTAAAGGAAGTTTAAAATCTATTAGTGCCTGCTATCTTACTGGTTTATTAATTGGTAAATTAATTATCTCTAAAAAATTAACGTCGCCAATTGTTGACTTTGGAATGTTAAGAACAAATCATAAAGGAAAAGTTTATGCTTTTTTGAAAGGTTTAATTGACGCTGGTTTAGAGATTAGTTGCAAAGAAGAAGCCTTTCCTGAAAGTACAAGAATTTCCGGAGAAGGTTTGAAAAATGATATTGAATTCAAAAAAATTAAATCGAAAATTGAAAGTATAAAATGAAACCTGAAATAGACGAATATGCTGAAAATCCCGAAGAAGTTTTGGATGAATTAGATTTATTGGAATTAGAAGAAATGGAAAAAGAATCAGAAGAAATAGATCTGAAAAAAACTATCAAAGCTCACGGGACTGCTTCTGAAGAAGTCGATGAAAATATTACTGAAAAGATGATAAAAAAAGCAACATCTGACAAAGAAGTTATGGATGAAGCTGATAGAATAAAAGCAATAGAAAAAGCTGAAGAAAAAGATAAAGAAGTTGTAAGAGAAGCTCCACGAAGAAGAAGTTTCGAACCAACAAGAGAAGAAATTATTTCTGCTTGGAATCCTAAAACAAAATTAGGAAAAAGTGTAAAAAACGGAGAAATAAAAAACATCGACGATATTTTAAGTCAAAATAAAAAAATTCTTGAAGAGCAAATTGTTGATGCTTTAATAAATGTTAAATCAGATTTAATCTCAATCGGTCAATCAAAAGGTAAATTTGGCGGAGGAAAAAGAAGAGCATGGAGACAAACTCAAAGAAAAACTAAAGAAGGAAATGTTCCGACTTTTTCAACAATGGCTGTCGTCGGAGATAGTAATGGTCACATCGGTGTTGGTGTTGGAAAAGCAAAAGAAACATTGCCAGCAAGAGATAAGGCAATCAGAAAAGCAAAATTAGATTTAATCAAAGTAAGAAGAGCTTGTGCAGCTTTTAATTGTGATTGTTCTGACTTGCATAGTATTCCATTTAAAGTAACAGGAAAAGCCGGAAGTGTAACTGTAACATTAATTCCCGCACCGCAAGGAACTGGTCTTGTTGTAGCAGGAGAATTAAAAAAAGTATTAACTCTTGCAGGAATTAAAGATGTTTATAGTAAATCTTTAGGAAGCCAAAGAACATCTTTTAATTTAGTAAAAGCATGTATTGAAGCTTTAAAGAAAACTAATCTTGAGGATAATAGAAAATGATAGCAATAATAAGAATTAAAGGACAAGTAGGAATGGATAAAGATATAATTGAAACTTTTTACCGACTAAGACTTAGAAGAAAATATGCATGCATTGTAATTGATAAGCCTACCCCTGAACAATTAGGGATGTTAAAAAAAGTTGAAAATTTTGTAGCATTTGGAGAACTGGATAAAGATACTTATAAAGAATTAGTTGATAAAAGAGGAAGAAAAGATAAAGAAGGTAATTTAAAACCTTTCTTTAGATTGCATCCTCCGATAAAAGGCATTGAATCAAAAAAACATTTTGGAGTAAATAAAGGAGTTTTAGGAAACAATAAAGATAAAATAAATGAATTAGTCAGGAGAATGTTATAATGACAATCAGCATACATAAAAGAACAAAATCATCAAGATTCCACGGAAGAGGAAGAGGTACATGCGGAACTGGAAATAGAAAAAATAAAAGAAACAAAGGTGGTACAGGCATGGCTGGTACAGGTAAACGAGCAGATCACAAAAAGACTTTAATAAATAATTTATATGGTAATGACTATTTTGGAAAACAAGGTGTAACAAGCAGAGGAACAAAGAGAGATATTAGACAAAGAATTAATCTGGATACAATAGAACTTAACTTAGACAAATATGGCAAAAAAACTGCTAAAGGTTATGAAGTTAAATTAGAAAAATACAAAATATTAGGTAACGGAAAAGTAAAAAATAAACTTTTTATTACCTGCCTTGAAGCATCAGAATCCGCAATAGAAAAAGTAACAACTGCCGGAGGAGAGATTATTGTAAAAGAAATAAAACCAATTAATACTCCTTTAGTTGAACACCCTAAGAAAAAGAAAGCATAGTTAATTTTCTCTAATTAAACATAATAATCTTTTGAACAAGATTTATATATAAATTTTAATTATTTCTTGTATGAAAAAAAGAGGACAATTAACCCTTTTTATTATCCTTGGAATTGTATTCTTGGCAATTATTGCTTTATTTTTTATTTTTAACAAAAATTTTATTCTTCCAACAAATGATGCTGATATAAGCAATATCTTTCTTTTTCAGGAAAATTGCATAAATCAAATTGATGTTCAAACTATTTTTAAAATCAGCATGCAAGGAGGATATTATGACATTCCAAAACAATCAATACTTTATGGGATTCCTTATTATGCTATTAACGGAAAGAATATAATGCCTACCAAAGAAAAAATTGAAGAAGAAATATCAAAAGCAGTAAATAATCAGTTAGTTTCATGCACAAATAATTTTACACAATTCAATAATTTAAAAATTATTTCACAGGAAATAATTACAAAAACTGAAATTAATGATGAAGAAATCTTATTGGAAATAACTTATCCAATCAGTATAACCAAAGAAGAAAGTACAACTGTTCTTTCAAAACCAAAAAAAGTAGAAGTTCCTGTAAGGTTTGGAATATTATATGACACAGCAACAGATATAGTTAATAATAATCTAAATAAAGAAATTTGTATTACATGTATCCTCGATGAAGTTCAATCAAAAAATATTGTTGTAGATGTAATTGATTATAATAACGATACTATCATTTTTGTGTTGACTGATGAACAAAGTGAAATAATTGAAAATAATATTGAATTAACTTTCGCAATAAAACAATGAAACAGGAAATATTTATCTTAATCTTAGCAGGAATCTTCATATTTGTAAATCTTTATTCAATAGCATCCATTGAAGGTTCTTCATTTATTCAAAATAATCTTGAAGATGGAACAGTAGAAATAACAAATACTCAAAAAAGTTTTAGTATAACCGGTTCAAATATCGGGCTTGGTGAAAATAATCAGATTAATATTCTGGATTCAGAAGGAAAATTAACCATAAAAAATTCAGAAGGAATTGTAATGACTGAATTAAGTGGATTAAAAACTTCAGAAGATGTAGGAAATCCTTCAGGATATATTCGTTTAGATGAAAACGGAAATGTAATAACCTTTGATGGAGTTGCAAATAAAAATACTGCTGTAAAAATTAATAAGAATCAATATTCAATGACAAAAGATACACGTTTAACATTAAAAAATGATACAGCAACAATTAAACCTGCAAAAGCTGGCGATGTCTTCTCTTTTGTGCGTCCCTACAAAAATGAAAAGGGCGAAGATGATATTGCATTAACCTCAATAGAATTAGGAGAAAATTCATTAGAAATAAAAGAATCTGAAAAAGAAGCAACTTTTTCTTCAGAATCAGGTTTTAAAATTAATTCCCTCAAAATTGATAAAATTGGAAGAGGCAATCCCTCAATCTCTATTGATTCACAGGGCAAATTTTCCAGTTATGAAAATGCAAAACTTAATTTTAATAATGGTCTTTCTTCGTCAAGCATAAAAAAAGTTGACTTATATTATAATCGTCCATGTAATCTTCAGGGAAGTTATCTTTGTGTTGAAGATAAAAGTTTAACTTTCGGTTCGCAAAATGCACAAAATTATCAGGTAATTGAATTTGAATCCGGAAATCCCTTTTTCAACATGGCTAAGTCAACTGATAAATTAAAGATTACTTCTGAAGGATTGTCTGAAATTGAAATAATTAAAGATCAAATTTCAGTTACTGGTTCAACAGAAATAACTAACGGAAATAATTTATTAAAAATTGATTCTAAAGGCAATATAAAATCTGAAAAATTAAATTCAGATTTTACAAAAGCACCAATAGAAATTTTTACAAAAGATAAAGACGGTTCTTCTATTACCGGAAAATTAGGAGATAATAAAATTATCTTCGACGAAGAAGGTAATATGGAAGTTGTAACTTTATCAACTCCGCAAAAAATAATTGAATCAAAAAAATCTTATTTAATAAAAAGAAGTGCAGAATTATATAGTCCTCAAAAATCTTTAGAATTTTCAAAAAAAGAATTAGCACTTGATACACCCTTTTCTTCATATCTCTCCTATTCAGATCTATCTGCAGAGGAAGAAATTGCAGGTTTAAGAATAGTTTATCTTAATGAAAAAGGAAGTTTAGACGCTGCGGCTCGTTCTAAAACATCTGTTGCCGGAAGCAGTTTAATGAATGCAAAATTTTTCGTTGTTTGCGAAAATTTAGGGGTTGATCCAAATCTCCCATTTAATAAAATTGCAGAAGCTTTAAAAGAAAAATCTTCAGATTCAAATTCAAATTTTTATGTAACATTTGGTACAAGAGACAAAACCGGAGAATCTACCGGTAAGAAATATGGTTTTGGAAGTCAAGAGATTTTAAATCAAATGAAATAAAAGAATTCTTGAACTAAAAACCTTTAAAAATCTCTTTTGTTAATAATCTACTATGGATTTAAAAAAAATATTCAGTTTTATTCCAGAAGTAAAAAGACCAAGTGAAAAGAATTTAAGTTTTAATGTTAAACTTAAATGGACATTAATAATTTTATGTTCATTTTTCGTCTTAGCAAATATCCCTTTATTTGGTTTGTCTGCAAACGCATTATCCCGGTTTGAATATTTAGCTATATTATTAGGTACTGATTTTGGAAGTATTATCTCATTAGGTATTGGTCCAATTGTAATGGCATCAATTATTTTGCAGTTATTAACCGGAGCAGGAATAATTAGCATCAATACTTCAACTGTCGAAGGAAAAAAATTCTTTCAGGGAGTTCAAAAATTATTAGTATTTTTCTTTATTATCTTCGAAGCATTAGTTTATGTATTAATGCAAGGTTTGCAGGCAATGCCTGGTTATACCAGTATCGTTATCTTCCAATTAATTTTAGGTGGACTATTAATCTTTTATATGGACGATGTAACCTCTAAATGGGGCTTTGGTTCTGGTGTAAGTTTATTTATTGCCGCAGGTGTTTCATGGAGATTATTTACAAGTGCATTTCAGGTAATAAATCAGCAAGGTAAAAATTGTTTACTTGACTTTTCAAATACTGCCTGTTCAGGTAAAGTTTTTGTATTAATACAATCAATAATAAATAGGTATCCAATAGAATTTGTTTCAGCTTTAGCAGCAATTTTAGCAACATTAGTTATCTTCTTACTTGTTGTATGGGCTCAATCATTAAAAGTTGAAATCCCATTATCTTTTGGTAAAGTTAGAGGATATGGTGTTAAATGGCCTTTGTCATTTTTTTACGCTTCAGTAATCCCGGTTATTTTAACCGCAGCATTAATTGCAAACCTGCAATTATTTGGAGGTTTATTGGAAAATGCTTCAACACCTTGTTTATCTCTTGATGGTGAAGGTTGCACAAGCATGGCTAAATTTGCATCATATTTTGGATTTTTAGGGCATTTTGTTGATGGTCAGGCAGTTTCAGGTTTAGCATTTTGGATGGGTTCAACTAATATCTTAGAATTATTTATTCGTGGAGGTCTTTTACCAAAATACTTCTTTCAGGCATTTACTCATATTTTAGTTTTTATGTTCTTCTCAACAATCTTTGCAGTATTTTGGGTAAAAACTGCCGGGATGGATGCAAAAGCACAAGCACAAAAAATCGCTGCATCAGGATTACAAGTTGCAGGATTCAGACAGGATATCAGAATATTAGAAAGTATCCTTGATAGATATATCATGCCTTTGACAATTATGGGTGGTATGGCTATTGGTTTACTCGCTTCAATTACTGATTTGTTAGGTGCATTAGTTTCAGGAACAGCAATATTATTGGTAATCATGATTATGTTCCAGATGTATCAAAATATTGCAAAACAACATGCAACAGATATGAACCCAGCAATGGCGAAATTTATCGGGAATTAAATTTCGGCTCTCCTAAATCTGACGGGGTATTGTATTAAGTGGCGATTGATAGTGAAGTTGATTTTTGAAACTTTTTTTAAAAAATAAATTTTTATTCGAAATGTTTTTAAATAAAATAAATTTAATTCTCCTATGAAAAGAGGATTAGTAATTTTTATTAGTTTATTTCTATTATTAAATTTAAATTTTATCTTCGCTGAGGCATGTGATGATTGTGATTTGGGTTCAATTTCTGTAGGAGGTAATTTTGCTTGTGGAATTCGTGCTAATGATTCAAGGGTATTATGTTGGGGATATGGTTATTATGGAAGATTAGGTGATGGAATCTCTGCTGTTCATAATAATACTATTCCAACTTTAACAGCTGATACCTCAGAATATTTAAGTGTAAGTGCTGGAGATTATCATGCTTGCGGAATTAGAAAAAGTGATGGAAGAGTTTTGTGTTGGGGGGATGGTTCTTATGGGGCATTAGGTGATGGTAATAATATAACAACTGTTGAAAGTCTAAGATCAGGTTCGCATGCTGCATTAATTCCTACTTTAACTGTTGATACCTCTGCATATTCTGATATAAGCGTTGGATGGAGACATGCCTGTGGAATTCGTGCAAATGATAGTCGAGTATTATGTTGGGGATTTGGAAGGGATGGACAATTAGGAAATGGGTTACAAATAAGTTTAGGGAATCCAACATTAATTTCAGACAATTCAGTATATTCAAAGATTAGTGCAGGGGTAATGTATACTTGTGGAATTCGTGCTAATGACTCAAGAGTATTATGTTGGGGATTAGGGGAATATGGACAGCTTGGAGATGGAAGAGCTTATCTTTATTTTAATTCAAACCCAACTCTGACTACAGATACTTCAGGATATAAAGAAATAGAGGTTGGTTATTATCATACTTGTGGAATTCGTGCAAACGATGGTAAAGTATTATGTTGGGGAGATGGGTTATATGGGAAATTAGGAGACGGAAGAACGAATGACCATACGGTAACAAGCCCAACATTAATAAAAGATACATCTTCATATAAAAGAATTGGTATTGGTACTTGGGATTCTCGTCATACTTGTGGTATAAGAAGTGATGGGAAAGTATCATGTTGGGGGGAAGGTAGAGATGGCGACCTTGGAGATGGTAATATTGCTGAACATGATGTGGGTACTCCAACATTAATCTCAGACAATTCAATCTATTCCGATGTAAGTGCTGGTGATTATCATACTTGTGGAATTCGTGCAAATGATAGTCGGGTATTATGTTGGGGAAGGGGTATTCATGGAGAGTTAGGTGATGGAATATCTCATAATATTGGAAGTCCTGTTTTAACAACAGACACCTCTGCATATTCTTCAGGGAATTGTGATTCTGTTTGTGTTGAACCTCCTGCTCCATCTACATGTACTCCCGATTGTTCTTGTGCTTTTAATGCTTGCATTAGTACAACTTGCAGTAACGGTTGCAATGGAAGTTGTGATGGTCTTAAAATATGTCCTGTTTGTGGCAATGGCATAATAGAGAGTCCTGAAAAATGCGATGATGGTAATTTAATTAACTTAGATGGTTGTTCAGATTCTTGTACAAAAGAAGGATTCCTAAAAAGAATGAAAGGAAAATTAAATGGTTTGTTTAGTTTAAAATAATTTCTCTTTAAGAAACTTTAAAAACTAAAATTCTTTTTATATAATATGTTAATAGAAGAGTGGATGATTGCTTATCCTGAAGCGAGTATTCTTATTATCGCTTTTTTAGTTACTTTAGTTATGACATTAGTCACAAAAAAATTTACTGACCAAAATCGTATGAAAGAATTAAAAAAAATTCAAAAAGCTTGTCAGATAAAAATAAAAGATGCAAAAGGCGACATGCAAAAACAAGCAAAAATTAATCAGGAAGTTATGGCATGCACAATGGAATTAATGAAACATTCATTTAAACCAATGTTAATTACCATGATCCCAATTATTTTACTATTCTCATGGGTGAGTGGAGTTTACACAACTGTCCTTAAAGGATGGTTTTGGTGGTATTTTGGTGGAGCAATTGTTTCTAGTATTGCTTTAAGAAAAGTTTTAGATGTTGCTTAAAGGTTTAGGGTTTTGTAAAAAATATTGTTTGTATCTTAATAATCTTAATAAATAGGAAAATCTGCTTTTGAATAGTATTCAAAATGACAGAAGAAACAACATTTGGTCAACTAAAGAAAGGTTTACTTGAATTATTAAGAGGGTATCCATCTTATAGGTTCTTTGGAAAAATAGAATATTATTTGAAAGAAAGTCGGTCTTCTTTAAAAGTATTGAATGAAGATGGAATTATAGAATTTGCGTCAAAAAAAGAATCCAGAGAATTAAATAAAAAACTTACTCCAAAAGAATGGGAGTCATTAAAAGCAGAAGGTAAAAAAGAACCTGTTTGGTATCGTCTTGCACCAAGAGGGATAGATTTAGCGATTTCTATGATTAATTTAGAGTATAGTGAAAAAATGAAAGGTTATAGCAAACAAACATTAGATTATAGTAAAAAGATGAATGGATTTACTATTGCAATTATTTTTTTAACAATGCTAACTTTTGGTCTTGGGTTATTAACATTTATAATTCAACTTAAAAATTTCATTCAATAGTTAATCTTAAAAACCTTATATCTCTCGAATAATCATGGAACAAGATCAACAGGAATTAATGTTTAGATTTCAAATGTTTGAACAGCAAATACAACAATTAGGACAGCAATTAGACGCAGTTGAACAAGGAATAATTGAAATGACATCATTAAACATTGGTTTAAATGATTTAGTCGGCGGAAAAAATAAAGAAATAATGGCACCGGTTGGACGAGGAATATTTGCACAAGCAAAATTATTATCTGACGAATTATTAGTAGATATTGGCGAAGGAAAATTAGTAAAAAAAAGTATCCCGGATACTCAAAAACTAATTGAAGAACAAGTTCAAAAATTAGGACAAGCAAAAATTGAACTAAATAACGCAATGGAACAAATTAACGAAGAACTAACAAAAACAATGATTGAAGCACAAAAAAAATCTAAGGAATAATTTTTTCTAGTCTTATCTCATTTGCCTTAAGAACACCTTTTTTTCGCAATTCTTTTAACCTTTTATCATCAATAATTTGAAAACCTATCTTTTGGTGAGCATAAATTGAATAAGTATTCTTTTTCTTTATTGTAGCATAAACTATTTTCAAATTATATTTTTGTATAAGTAGATTCTCTGCAATTTCAACAATTCCTTTTCTTCGAAATTCAGGAGCAATAATAATTTGTACAAAACCTGAATTTTCTTGCCTTATTATTGGGATATATCCAACAACTCCTGCCTTCTGATTATCATACAAAATAGTATTATAAATTCCGTTTTCAAGAAATAAAATCTCTTTATGTTCTTTAAGTGAATCAAAATAATTCTTATCAAATTCACATAATTTTATTCTCATAATAATCCTACTCCTTCATCATCTTCTTCACAAAATTATCATAACTAAAAAGACCTAATTCACTAACAATACCCGTAATATATTTCTTATCCACAAACTCAAAAGCAGGATTTTGAATCTTAACCTTCTTAGGAGCATTGTCCCAAATTTCATTTAAATTTCTTTGCTCAATTTTGATTGCCTTAGTTGTAAATTTCCATGAATCCGCAATAATATAAACCGGTATTTTTTGATTCTTAGCAATTTGAGCAATAAGACCACTTCCGATTTTATTAATAATCCCCTCTTTTAATAATGCATCAGCACCAAGGAAAATTTTCGTAACACTTTTTGTCCCTTGTTTTTTTGATAGAGCAATACTCAAAGCAGAATCAATAAACATCGTAACTTTAATTTTAGCATCTGTTAACTCCTGTGCAGTTTTTCTTCCCTGAAATAAAGGTCTGGTTTCAGTATTATAAACCTCAAATTTTTTATAATTATTTTTTGCATAAATTAAAGAATGAGATACATTCGTAGAATGACAGTGAGTATAAATAATCTCATTATTTTTAATTAATCTAAAAACAATTTTATTAATTTTTTCCTGTGCAGAATCAAAATGCTTCAAAATATCTTCATAACTTTGTGTTTCAGTTCTATTTAAAACATTAACAAGCATCGGTTCAGTTGGTCTTAAAGACATCAATTTTTTCTTTGCCTTTTTTGTAGGAACTAAAGAATAAGCATAAAGTGCTTTTTTAGCAATATTTCTTGCACCCTGAATTTTGATTCTTTTAATATCTCTGGCAATTTTATAAAATTCAATTCTTTTTTTAATAAATCCCTTTTCCATTTTTTTTAAACCCTTTTTAATTGAAATATAAAAGAATCTAAGTTATAAAAAACTATTTATTTAGAATTTACTTTTGGGGTTGCAATTTCTCGCTACCCCAAAAGACTAAAAATTAAATTGTTCGATAAATGATCTCTCTTGTTAAAGCACCAATGCTTCTGCCCAATTCTTGGGCTTGCTTCTCAAGAGACATCTTTCTTAACTGAGCATAGTGTATCTCAGTTTGAAGTTGTTTAATGATATCCATTTTTTACTTACTATGAGTAAAATAAATTGATGTTTATATAACTCTATTTTAACTATTAAATGTTAAAACGTATATACTCTGTAATAAAAGTAACAACTCCGTATTAACTTAAAAGAGAAAAACGTAAGCAATTCTTATTTAAATGTTATCTAATTTCCCTTTGTCCCAAGTAAAAACCTTATAAATCCTAATGATTTTAATAAAACTATGGAGGTGACAAGTAAAACTGCAGAAGACCTTGAAGACGCAACATTAAAAGAGAATTTAAAGACTCTGGAAGCAGTTTTTTTTGTATCAGGTAGATTTCTGTCAATGGCAGAATTAATCTCATTTACAGACCTAAATCCCTTAATTCTCAAAGAATTAATAGAAAAACTTCAGGAAAAATACGAAAAACAAGAGTCATCCCTTGAAATAATCGAAAAAAATAACCTCTGGAAAATGGACGTAAGACAAGAATATTCCTGCATAATCAACAAACTTGCAACAGGTTCAGCAGAATTTACCAAATCAGAACAGGAAACTCTTGCAATAATTGCATATAAACAACCAATGAAGCAATCAGTCATAACAAAAATAAGAGGAAATAAATCTTATGATCATATAAAGAAATTTGTTGATTTAGGATTAATAAAAAAAATCCCGGAAGGACACACCCATATTTTAAGTTTAAGCGATGATTTTTATGATTATTTCAATATATCTGAATCCGATAATCCTTTAAAGACCCAAGAACAAGTAGATTAATTATGGAAACGCTAACAATAATCTATTTGTTTTATACATTCATAACTTTATACTTTTTATTCTTGTTTAGTTTAACTTTTGTGCAAAATCGTAAACAAATAGATAGCTACCCAAAACCCAAAAAAACTTATTCTTTAAGTATAGTAATTCCATGTTTTAATGCAGAAAAAGATATAGGAAATACAATTACTAATTTATTAAAATCTGACTATAAAGGACTAAAAAAAATAATAGTTGTTGACGATTGTTCAACAGATAATTCTTATAAAATTATGAAAGAATACGCAAAAAAATACCCCTTAGTCATGGCTGTTCAAACCCCAAAAAATACAGGTAATGCAGCAGGAGCAAAAAACTATGGAGCAAGGTTTGCAAAAACAGAATTAATCGGTTTTACCGATGATGACTCAATTCCGCAACCGGATGCAATCTCAAAAATGGTCGGGTTTTTCAATGACCCGAAAGTCGGAGCAGTAACATCAAGAGTCTTAGTTTATAATCGTGAAAAATTCATTTCAAAACTTCAATCAATAGAATATAAATTAATTGCATTCACACGTAAAATGTTAGGTTTTTTAGATGCAATCTACGTTACAAACGGTCCATTAAGCATTTATACAAAAAAAGCTTTTGACGATGTAGGAGGATTTGATGAATCAAATTTAACAGAAGATATAGAGATAACTTGGCACTTTGTAAAAAAAGGATACAAAGTGCATATGAGTATTCCCGCTAAAGTTTATACCCTCGTGCCTGATAATTTCAAAGCATGGTACAAGCAAAGAATTAGATGGAATGTCGGAGGATTGCAAACAACAAGTAAATACAAAAAAACTTTATTAAAATGCGGAATGCTCGGCAAATTCATTTTACCCTTCTTCACAATTTCTTGGGTATTAGGTCTGTTTGGTTTAAGCATTTTAATTTATCGATTTTCAAATAGCATGGCAATGCGATATCTTTCAACAAAATATTCAATTGAAGCCCAAACAGCAGTATTAACATTAAATGATTTTAATTTTTCCCCAAGCATTTTATTTTTCTTTGGAATAGCAATCTTAATAATGGGTATAACTTATAATGCAATTGCATTAATTTATTCAAAAGAAAAAGATTTCAAACGAAATGGTCTGTTTAACATTTTTGCTTACATGTTTTTCTATCTTTTAGCATATCCGTTAATTTTAATAACTTCTCTATATAAATTTTTAAGAGGGTATAATACATGGTAAATAAAATGTTAAAAAATCAAAAAAGAGTTTTTTGGGAAGCACTATTAGTAACATTTGTGGTCTTCATATTCGGAATACTTTTAGGAATTTCTTATGAATCAATAAGGGTCTCAGACATAAATGATTATTATGCACAATCAGAAATTTCACTAATGGATATTTTAGCATTCAATAATCTGGTAGATTTAGAAAATGCACGTTGTAAAGATTTAATAGATTCAAATATTGAATTTGCAGACAGAATTTATGAAGAAGCAATTCTTTTGGAAGATTTAGAAAATTTGGGAAAAGTAACTGATGACTTAGAAATTACTCATAAAAGATATGACCTCTTGCGAACTTTTTTATGGATTAATACAATCAAAGCCCAGGAAAAATGCAGTGAAGATTTTTCAACTATCGTATATATTTATGATTCAAAAAATGAAGATTTAACAGTAAGAGCCACACAGAAAGTTTGGTCAAAAATTCTATATGAATTAAAAGAAGAAAAAGGGAGCGAAATTATCCTGATTCCTATTGCTAACGACGGAGAAATTGAATCCTTAAACTTTTTGGTTAACCAATATAACATTACAAAGTTCCCTGTTGTTATTATAAATAATAAGATTTTCTTGAATGAATTAAGTACTGTAGAAGAGTTAAATAAGGCTCTTGAAGAGTAATTTTAGATTCTTTGTTGATATCATTTGAGTATAGCAATATTAAAAAAGACTTATTAACGAATTATCTTATGGAATGTTCAAATTGCGGTGCTGAAAATAAATTATTATTTAAAACAATTTCTAAGAATGGAATAATTAAAGTTTGTAATCAATGTTTAGGAAAATTAAAATCTCCAATTATCAACGACTCTTCAAGAGTTGATTTTGAAAAGCCTGAAGTGAAATTAACAGTTTCTCAAAGACTTGCACGTCTTGCAGGAGTTAATCTGGAAAAAAGAAGAATTGAGCAGTTAAAACCTGAACAAAATAATCGGTTAAAGAGAGATGAAGACCAGTTAAAAGAAATGATCAATAAAAATTATATTAAGAAATTTGAAGAACGTCCTGATGATAATGTAGCTTTAATCGAAAACTTTCATTGGGTGATTATGCGGGCAAGAAGGTCAAAAAAAATAACTCAGGAGCAACTTGCAGAAAGTATCTCAGAACCTGTTGCAGCTATTGCAATGGCAGAAAGTGGAAAAATTGCAACAGGCAACCAAAAATTAATTACAAAAATTGAAAATGCTTTAGGGATTAGGTTGGTAAAGAGTGATGAAATTCAAAGAACTAATAATGAAATTAAAAGACCTGTTGAAGTTCCCAGAGAATTAAGTTTTGATTCATCATCAGCAAAAACATTAACCATTTCAAATCTACAGGAAATAAAAAAACAAAAAGAAGCAAGAATTTTAAAAGAAAATGAAGAAAAAAATTATTCTGTTTCACCTTCTTTTGTTGAAGGAATAAACAAAGTTGAAAATTATGATTTTTTAAATGAAGATATAGCTTTAGATGAAAATTTAGAAAAAAAGGAAAACCCCACAAAATGTTTTGATAATCGAGGAAAAGAAATAAACCTTTCAACTCCAAAAAGGGCTGAGAGAGAATTAATAAAACCTAAGAAGGATTTAAGTCCTCAGGAAATTAGGGAAATGATTTTTGGAAAAACCAAATAATTTGATGATTTTTCAAAACCAAAGAATTTATAAATAAATCTTTATGTCTTAAATACATGGAAATAAAAATTCTAAATGAATCAAAAGAAGAAATTAAATTAGAATTAGAAAGTATTACCTTAACTGAAATTCTTAAAGTATATTTAAATAAAGATTCAGCTGTAACTTTTGTAGCTTGGAAAAGAAATCATCCTACTGAAAAACCAGTTATTGTGGTAAAAACAAAAGGGAAAACTGTAAAAAAAGCAATAAACGATGCAATTGGTGCAATAACAAAAGACCTGGATAAAATACAAGCTGACTTTAAAAAATTAAAATAAATTTTCTATACAATTTAATTTATTGTTATAACTTAAGGTTTCTTCTAAATTAAATCTTCTTCAATAATTTTGAGAACTTCTGAAGCAAGATAAATCTTATTTCTTTTTTGTTTAGTATATAATACTATAATTTTGCATTTTAATAAATAATTTAATCCTCTTTTTGTTTTAGGATAATCTTCTCCTAATTCTTCCTGAAGTAAAGTTATAAATGAGTAAGGTCTTTCAAAAAATTTATCTAAAAGTTTAAATGAGATAGCAGTTGCTTTAGCATTTACTAACCTTTTTCTGTAATCATTATATAAATTTACTAACTTTCTCACTTTATTAGAAGTGTTTATTGCAACTTCTGTTACACCTTTAAGAAAGAATTTAATCCACCGATTATAATCTCCTGTTTCTCTAACATTCATTAATAAATTATAATAAGTCTCTTTATTTCTTTTAAAATAAGGGCTTAAATGCAAAATTGGTTCATCTAAAATTTTTGCTTGAATTAAATAAAGTAAGATTAACGTTCTTCCAACTCTCCCATTTCCGTCTTCATAAGGGTGAATAGTCTCAAAATAATAATGAATTAATCCTGCTTTAATTAATCTCATATACCCCTCTTCTGCATTTGCATATTCAAAAAGATATTCCATTAATCTTTCGACTTCTTCTTCTGAGGGTGGAACAAATCTCGCGTCTAAAACATCATTACCCCCAATCCAATTCTGCTGTTTTCTAAACTCTCCTACTTTTTTTTCTTGTCCTCGTGTTCCATCAAGAAGAATTTTATGAACATTGTTTAATAATTCTTTACTAATCTTTTTTCCTTTTTTTAATTCAGTAAGTGCATAATCTATTGCCTTTACAAAATTTACAACTTCTGCAACATCTGGGTTAAAAATTTGAGGTTTTTTACTTCCTGCTTCACTTAAAAAAACATCTGTTAAAGAAACCTTTGTTCCTTCAATTTCAGAACTATCAACTGCTTCTTTTCTTAAATATGGATCTATGAATAATTTAAGTGTTCCGATCATCCCAATATTATTAATCAATCCATGTAATTCTCCAATTGCTCTGTTTGCTTCATTTGATAATTCTATTACTGATAGATCACAAAAATTTTTCATATCTGGAAGTTCATTTGGAGAAAAATAATAAAATTCCATAAATTCTCTACCAAATGTAGCACTTCTGGGTATTAACTTTCCAGAACTGCCATTAAATTTTTTTAAATCCATAATAATTTTCATATTTATAAGTATTTATACTTTTAGGTTTTTTCGATAATATACCTCATATTATAATCATTATTGCGTTTATATGTTAATAAAGATAAAAATAGTTTCTATAAACATTACATAATTTTTTACTTATTAATCTTTTTTTCAATAAACGTTAATAAAGGTCTTTCTTTGGAATAAGTTTTTAAAAATAAATCTTTTTAATAATAATCCTTATTAACATATCTCTCTAATTTTTTATATGATAGATAAAATTTCTACCGGAAGTTATGATTTAAACAAATGGCTTTGCGGAGGATATGAACCAGATGTTATTACAATGATTGCAGGCCCTCCAGGTTGTGGAAAAACTAATTTAAGTATATTAACTGCATGCAGTCAGGCAAAAAGAGGAAATAAAGTTATTTTTGTCGATACTGAAGGAGGATTTTCAACTGAAAGAGTAAAACAAATCGTTGGAGAAAGTTATAAAGAAACACTCGAAAACATTTTTCTTTTTGAACCTACAAACTTTAATGAACAAAAAGAATGTTTCATAAAATTATTAAATAAAATCAAAACAGGGCATGTTAGTTTAATAGTCATAGACGGAATGGCAATGCTTTATCGTTTGGAACTTGGTGACGCAGCAAAATCAAAAGATAATGATAAAATCAAGCAAGTTAACCGTGAAGTTGCAAAACAAATGAGAATCTTGGCTGAAATTGCAAGAAAACAAAAAATTCCCGTGATATTAACAAACCAAGTTTATTGTGGATATCAATCAGAAGAAGATTGGAAAAACGGCGTGGAACGAGAAACAAACATCGTCGGAGGGGATTTATTCAAGTATTGGAGTAAATGTATAATTGAATTAAAACAACAAGGATATAAGCGAAAAGCAATTTTACTAAAGCATCGAAGTTTACCTTTAAAAGAAATGAGTTTTGGGATAAATGACGCAGGGATTTTTAAGAAAGGGTGGATATAAAAGACACCCGCTGGTTTCTTTTGAGCTTCCTCAAATTGCGGAGCGGTGGCATCTTTATGAGCCTTCATGGATACCACATGGAATCTAAAAATTGAATAATTATTTTAAAATTTCAGAATATCTTAATTCACACCATAAAAACTTATAAACCCTATCTTATTTTTTAACATAATAAAAAGATGGAAGACCAACAATTTAAACGGCATATAGCATTTAAATATCGTATCGGAGATTTGCTAGTTGGTAAGCCAGTAATGGAAGCAGAAAGGTTTAAACATCTTGAAATTGGAAGCAAAAACGTTGTAAGAGTTAATATTTTAGGAAATATTGTTGATAAATATGACAACGATGGAGAAAAACAATATTCTTTTTTTACGCTTGATGATGGTTCAGGACAATTAAAATTAAAATGTTTTGGAGATGATTCTTTTAAATTTAAGCACGTCAATCAAGGTCAAACAGTTCTTGTAATCGGCGTTTTAAGATACTGGAATAATGAAACTTATCTTACCCCTGAAATTATCAAAGAACAAGACTCAAAGTATTTATTAATAAGAAAATTAGAACTTGAAAAGAAAAGAAACAAAAATGTTGATCCCCTTGGAAAAAGTGAAATTGTTGCGGTAAAAGATAAAATTTTAGGGGCAATAAAAAATGCTGAAGAAGATGGCGGAATAGAAATTGAACAAATAAAAAATAATTTAACAGATATATCAACACAAATAATTGATCAGGAAATTGAAAAATTCATCTCAGAAGGAATTGTATTTGAACCAAGACCCGGAAAAGTAAGATATCTAGGTTAAATCTAAATATTTATAAGTATTCTTTAAAATAAAAATTTATGTTAATTGGAATTGATATCGATGATGTATTATTGCATTTTACACCTGCATTAATTGAATATCATAATCACACTTATAAAACTTCTTTAACTTATGACCAATTTAAATCTCCCAATTTTTGGGAAGTTTGGGGTGGAACAAAACAAGAGTCAAGAAAAAAAGTAGATGATTTTTTTAAAACAACCTATTTTCGAAAGATGCAACCCATCGTTGGGGCAAAAGAAGCTCTTTTTGAATTAAGAAAAAAGCATAATTTAGTTAATATCACCGCAAGACCAAATTATCTTGAAACAGAAACAAGAGAAGCAATAAACAAATATTTTCCAGATTCTATTCAAAAAATTTATTTAAGAGATTATTATGATTTCCGTAAATATTCTAAAAGAGATATATGTGATTCTATTGGGGTAGATTTAATGATTGAAGATTCTCCCTATTATGCTTTGGAATGTTTAAGTCCAAATAGAGATGTGATTTTATTTAATCGTCCATGGAATATTGAAGTAGATTTACCCAAAGAAATAGAAAGAATTAATACTTGGGATGAAGTTTTAAAAATAATCAAATAAATTTTTTTAATAAATTTGTGTGTGAAGACAAAGTTTTATTATTTTTTATGATATTTGTGTGCGAAGGCACACTTTAAAATTTAAGTTTTAAAAAATGAGATAAATCTCATTTTTTATTAAATCTATACGCAAACCAAATAACAATTCCTAGACCCACTAAAGAAATCAAAAACTTAAACAAGTTTTCTGAATATTGCCAGTATCCCCCAGCACCATAAATTAAAGTTCCAATTCCACCAAACATTAAACCCACTCCAACAGGGTTTAAATTAAAAATAAATGTTCCTAAAGCAATAATCAATATCCCTAAAGGAACCGCAATTAAAAAAACATTTCTGGAATATTTTTCTGATGCTGTTTCAAAATCTTTTCTGCAAGTATAATCATTATCACAATATCCTTGTGGGCAAGGAGTAGTTATAGATTTAGAATCTTGTATACATTGAATCTCCTGTGCAGTCCATCTTCCACCTAGTTCAATACAAGAAGCTTCATCTGAAATATATTTTACTGTTTTGAATTCCTCACAATAGTCATTATATTGCGGTCTTTCATAAAAAGTATTAATTCCGTAAATAGTAACAAACATAGTTAAGATAAAAATTGCAAATCCTAAGACAACATTTTTAATAGCACTACTTAAGCTTTTTATTGACTTTTCAACACTCATAATTAGTTACAAGTGTATAACATTTATAAACTCTACGACTGACATTAACTTATGGCAAATTATGAAGATTTATTGAACAGTGCTTATGAAAAAGTAAAACAAATAGACACAAGTGGTGAACGGTTTGAAATACCAAAAATTCAAGGACATTTTGAAGGAAGAAAAACTATACTAACAAATTTTTTTCAGGTTGCTTCACATATAAGAAGAGACCCGGAGCATTTCCAAAAATTTATATTAAAAGAACTCGCAGCATCAGGACAAAGAGAAGGAGAACGACTAGTTTTAAACATTAAAGTCCCAAGTGCAAAAATAAATCCTAAAATTGAACAATATGTAAAAGAATTTGTCCTATGTAAAGAATGTGGTAAACCCGACACTGAGCTAGTTAAAGACGAAAGATTAACATTCATTAATTGTTTAGCCTGTGGTGCAAAACATAGTGTAAGAAGTAAAATTTAAAAGATGTTTTGCGGAGCCGAACAATTCTAAAAGTTGCCAATAAATTAAAATTCTTCCTTGATTTAAAGCAAGCTTTTACGGATTGCGAGTAGAACAATCACGTGGTAGAAACAATAATCCATAAAGTTTCGTGCGTGATTGCGAGTAAAAACATAGTGTAAGAAGTAAAATTTAAAAGATGTTTTGTGGAGCATGATGCGGTGCCGAGCAACTTTGTGGTAGAATTTAATTTTCTCAAGTAAAAATTCAATGATTCAAAAATAAAAATTCGTGCAAGGTTGCGAGTAGAACAATCACGTGGTAGAAACAATAATCCATAAAGTTTCGTGCGTGATTGTGAGTAAGAACATAGTGTAAGAAGTAAAATTTAAATTTATAGAGAATTTCTAAAGATTCTTAGCCAATTTTGGAAAAAATATCTCAATACAAAGCCTTATAAAATAAATCTTATTTAAAATATTAATAAATTCAATTACAAAAAGAACATTTGTTCTTATTTGTAGGAAAAAAGTAACTTGATGAGGCACTTACTTTTTTTATAGAATTTTAATTAAACGAGGAAAAAAACAATGGTAACAGGATATTGTGTAGTTTGCAAAGAAAAAGGCGTAAAAATCGATAAACCCGTAATTAGTCAAACTGCTAGAGGCGGATATATGGCAAAAGGCACCTGTAGTAAATGTAAAAAAACTACTGTATGTGCTATGATGTCAAAGGATAATGCAGAAAAAGCAATTACATCTGGTGAAGCCAAAAAAGGCTTCTAAAACCTTTTTTATTATTTTTTTATTTTTTATTTTTTTCAATAAAACTTTAAAGTTTTTTTGGAAAATATTTTTAAATTATAAACCCCATAAAATTTTTATGCAAATTAATATAATTAATTCTTGTCGTTATGTTGTAGCAATCTGCGATACAAATCTTTTAGGAAAAAACTTTTCGGAAGGTCAGATTCAACTAGATATAAAGGAATCTTTCTATAAAGGAGAAGAAAAATCTGAAAAAGAAACAATTGAAATTATTCGTGACATGGCAATGGAAGATGCAACCTTCAATATTATCGGACATGAATCAGTAAATGCAGCATTAAAAGCAGGACTTATTTTAAAAGAAGATATTAAAAAAATTGAAGAAATACCTTTTGTAATGGTATTAATGTAAATTATTTCTTTTCACACAGCATCAAAAATTCTTTATTTCCCCCTTTTTTCCCAACAATTGGAGATTCAATAATCTCAATAACTTTAACATAATTCTTAATATCTTTTTTTACTTTCTTTAAAATTCCTGGCAATTCACTATCTTTCACTTCTTTCTTCTCAATTTCATAATGTGGTTTAACTAAACTTATAATCAAGCCATCATCTTTGAGGTTTTTAACTGCATTAGGAATAATTAACTTTTGTTTAGTCCAGCCAACATCAATTGAAATAAAATCAACTTTTTCAGGCAAAGTCACATGAACTGCATTAGTCTGGTCAAGTATAATTGTCCTCTTGTCGTCTTTTAATACAAAATGTAATCTATTTTTTGATGTTTCAACAGAATAAACTTTTTTGCAGTTAGTTTCTAAAATTGCTTGAACAAATCCCCCCGTAGAACTGCCAAAATCCGCACAAACTTTATTATCTAAATTTATTTTAAATTTCACAATTGCAAATTTTAATTTTTCATATGCACGTGATACAGGAACCATAAAAATAATTATAAAAGAGATTTTATTATCTTTTTGGTTTAATCAAGGAAGAACTTATTGTTTCATATAATGTTTAATTTCAGAATTATATGAATAATCTTCTGAATCTGTTGAATTCAAAATTAAAAATTCTTCTTTATTATTTTGATATACTCTGCCCATGTTCTTTTTTAATCGGTTGATAAAATGTGTTTTAATCTTGAAATCTTTCATTTGGTCTTCAAATTTTCTTAACCTTTTTTCAGTCAAATCTTCTGGAAAAAGATTACTTACTCCCCATATTTCTTCTGCATTGTTCATATTATTCCAATAAAGAAATTGCAAACCATTTGTCATTAAATAAGAACTTTCTTTAAATTTTCCTTTTAAAGTTCTGCCCTCCATATAAGCAGTAACTTCTTTTCCATATATTTTCCTTAAATCATATAAATTTGTCGGTTTCCAATCAGTTGTGACTAAATCAGTAAGAGTTTTTTGTTTAGAAAAATATCTTTTTATAATCTTTATCATATAAAATAGTCCCTTAAATCCTTTTTAAAGATTTATTCTTAACCCAACATGTGCAAGCAAGAGACATATGTCGTAGGTCAAAAAAGTAACTTAAAATCATTGTAAACTTCATCAGGTGTTTTATTCTCTAAGCTCACATGAGGTCTGAAATGATTATATCTCATCCTCCAAAGTTCAACATCTCCATTGCAAAACTTGAATTCTCTTTTGAAAGTTTGAAACATCCTTTCGACTTTTCCTTGAGTTGTTGGACTATGAACTGTTCCTCTGATATGCTCAATGCCTCTCTTCTTAAGTTTTCTATCAAACTTTGAATGTTTACTCTTTAATCCGTATGCAGAACCATTATCTGTTAAAATCTTCTTGGGTTTTCCATAAATCTTTACTAATTCATCAAGTATATGAATCACAATGTCGGTAGTAACTACATTAGTAACTGCAAAAGCTAAACTTTTTCTAGAGCAATCATCGACGACAGAAATCACCCATTTATCTTGGATTTTTTGCTGACTATGATCAATTTGCCAAAGAGAATTAGGATGCTTTCTTTGAAAACGAATATATTTAATTCGTTTCTTTTTTCTTTTTGTTGGCTCTGTGAGTTTATTTTCATGAAGAATCTTATTAATGGATGTATGGCTTAAGTCAACAAAATTCTCAATCTTTTCAGCTCCAAATCCTGTTTTATTTCTTATAGAAATGATTTTGCTTTTCATTTCATCAGTTATCTTTTTATGAATTATTTTAGGGCGTCTCGATTTATCTCTCAAATCCCAATCAATCTTCATTAATTTTTCATTCCATCTCTGAAGAGTTCTGGGAGTAACTTCATATCTAAATTTTGCATATAAAATTTTACTACATTGAGAGTATGAATGCCCATTATTTTTTAATTTGAAAAATTCCTTTCTAACTTCATATTTTTTCATGAAACAAGAAAATTGCTCCCTCAAAAGTTAATTTAGGAGATTAAATATCCATAATCACTTACGACATATGTCTGTGGATTCTACAATTCTTAACCCAACATCTTTATAAAACCAATTATACTCTGATTTATCATGGGATTTTATAAACCGGAAGAGGAAGAAACAGAACAAAAAGTAGTTCGTGCACCGCTTCCACACGGAAGAGAAGTAATTGGAATAATCGACCAACGACTTGGAGGAAATAAAATGATGGTAAGTTGTGTAGATGGCAAAAGCAGAAATTGCAGAGTTCCTGGAAGATTGAAACGAAAATTATGGCTTAGACCTGCCGATGTAGTAATAGTCGAACCTTGGGAACTAGATAATACAAAAGGAGATATTTTACTCAAATATAAACCTAATCAAATTGAATGGTTAAAGAAAAATGGATATCTTGAAAAAGAAGAAATGGAATTTTAAGGCTTAATCTCAAACAAAAAAACTTATAACCATTAAATTTTTCTTATTATTATGGGAAAATTCACTAAATTAAATTTTAGTATTTTCTCAAAACATAAATTTACACAAAAGTGTGAATTTTAGGAAAGCATTTGAAAATGAAAACAATTTTATGTGAAAAAATACAGCGAATTACAACACTAAAGAAGAAATTACAAGAAAGATTAAATGTAAAAATAACAAACAAGGGAAATGAAGTCTTTATTAATGGTAATCCTGAAGATGAATATTTTGCAGAAAAAGTAATTGATGCATTAAATTTCGGATTTTCGTTTTCGTCCGCAATCTTAATCAAAGAAGGAGATTGCATTTTTGAAATATTAAATATTAAAGACCATACAAGAAGAAATGATCTTGAAAGAATCCGGGCAAGAATAATTGGAACTAACGGAAAAACCTTGAAAACTTTATCTGATTTAACTGAATCACATTTTGAATTAAATGATAATCTTGTAGGAATTATTTCTCCTTCGGAAAGAATTGAAGCAGCACAGGAAGGAATAATCTCAATTATTAGAGGAGCAAAGCAGAAAAATGTTTATAATTTTTTAGAAAAACGTAAAGTTGAAGATATTGAAGATTTAGGGTTAAAGGAAATTAAGAAAAAGAAAAATAATAACCTTTAAATAACAAAATTCTCTAAAAAATAATATTGACCCGATAGCTCAGCTGGTAGAGCGAACGGCTGTTACAATGTTAATCATTTGCAGTGACCGTTAGGTCGTAGGTTCGAGTCCTGCTCGGGTCGTATACAATATATTGCGTAGCAATATATTTCTACCTTGCAGGTAATTCTTAACAAAATTCCTATTATTTTCTTAGGTTCGATTCACTTCAAAAGTAACGCCTTTTGAATGTCCCAGAGAATTTTTTCAAAATTCTCTGAGCTGCTCGGGTCGTATATCACCTCGGGATTATGAGAAGTTTTTGCAAAGCAAAAATTTGGGAAAAATCAGAAGGAATTTTCCTCTTAATTGCTGTTAAACTTTCCCGAACGTGGTCGACCGAAGGGAGAAGTTCGGGGCTCGCCGTCTTAAGATGTTTGGATATTTTTCTTTGAAAATAATTTTTTTTCAATATAATAGGCTATCCATTCAAAAAAGATTAAAATTAATATTAGGATTATTAAAAATAGTATCCCTCCGTATGATTCAGCTAATGATGCAGCTACAATTAAAAAGATGCCTGGCCAAAGAAATAAACCCAAAAATGCGTCGGATTTATTTATCGTAAATTCATAAAAAAACTATGGTCTCCAGTTAAACCAAGAGTAATATAATTATGAGTAAGTCCGAAGAGAAGATATATCCCAATAAAGATAAAAATTATTCTCAACACCCTCTTTATATCCATAATAAAATAATCATTCAAACATCTATTTAAATCTTTAGAAAAATATGGGCAGGTTCCGAATTGAGTTGAACATAAGATTATCAATAATCTCCTAAATAGTATCAATCTATTTTTATCCCTTCTATCAGTCTTGCAATAAAACAACAACAATCTGCAATTCTTGGCAATCCTTTTAAGTAAAATTTTCCTCAAGAAAATATGAACAATAAAATATTTTTAGATGTAAGAACCCCGCAAGAGTTCAAAGAAATCCATATTAAAGGTTCTTCTAACATTCCTTTAGATAAATTGGGTAATTACATAAACGAACTCGCAAAACTCGATAAAGAAATAATCCTCGTTTGCAGAAGCGGAGCACGTGCTTGTACTGCCCAAAAAATTTTAGCTCAAAATGGAATTGCAAACACAACTGTTTTGGAAGGTGGAGTAATGAATCTTAACCCAAATAAATATCCTCTAGAAAGTGGATAGATAATTTAAGTAATTTTAAAAATGTCTTTACTCTGAATTTTTATGCAAAAATCTAATCAAAGAATTCAATTAGAGAAAAAAATTATTAATGCACATCAAGATTCTATTCAAATTGCAATGAATATGATCAACAAAGAATTTAATGGTGATTTTGATAAAGCACTTGCAGATGAATCATTTGTTTTTCGTATACAAAATAAAGTTAAACCGATTTGGAGTGTTTATAGACAAGGATATCAAGAATTAGAATTATTAGAAAAAGAGGAAGGATATCTTGCAATGGCAGAATGTACTAAAGTATTAGATGAAATTTCCGGATATCTGCCAGAATTAAAAAAGCAAGTTTGCCATTATCCTTGTTCCGGAATTGATTTTTATTGGGGAAGAATATTCCAAAGAACAATTTTCCAGGATATTGCTTTTAGTCAAGATGAAATGCCAAATATGTGGTGGGATCCTGAAATGTATAGTTTTCAAAAAAGGCAAGAAATAATTGGAAATTTAAAATCACAAAAAATTATCCCCGAACAAGCAATTTTAGAATTTATTGTTAGTGATGCAGAAACATTCAAGTCAGGGAATCAATTTAATAATCTTTCGACAACCTTATTAATCAAGGGAGGGCACGATTTTTTAGGGCACATACAATCACGATTTAAAAATCATCCTGTGAAATATGGTGCCATAATTATTGTTAATCCCTCTAATCCTCTGAAAGAAATTGAATCAATGTTGGAATATAATAACTATCTTAAAAAAATTTCTTTAAAAGGAACTGATTGGTTAATCCCCTATTCAATGGAATTACGAGATATTCATATTTTCCTCAAGAAGCAATTTAAGTAATTTTAAAAACATCTCTCTCTTAGTAAAAATATGCATTTAGGAACAGTAATTCAGGAAAGAAAAAGTGTAAGAAAATTCTCAAAGAAAAAACCAGATTGGAGAGACATAATTGAATGCATAGACGTAACAAGATTTGCACCCATGGCTGGAAATAATTTTTCTTTAAAATTTATAATTGTAGATGACCCAAAAACAATTCAGAAATTAGCAGATGCATCACAACAGGATTTTATTGCAACTGCACCTTATGTAGTAATCGCATGCACTGATTCAACAAGAACAGTTAATGCATATAAAGAACGAGGAGAAATGTATTGTCGGCAACAAGCAGGAGCAGCAATTCAAAATTTTTTATTAAGAATTGAAGAAAAAAATTTATCCACTTGCTGGATTGGACATTTTGTAGATTCTTTAGTCAAGGAAGCATTAAAAATTCCCGCAAAAATTCATGTTGAAGCATTATTCCCTGTAGGATTCGATGCAGAAAATAAAAAAACAAGGCCATTAAAAATCGATTTAGATAATATTCTTTATTTCCACAAATATGGAAACAAAAGAATGACACAACCTAAAAACGAAATGGATGTTTAAGTTATCTATTCTATTTAAAATGACTAAATTAACTAAATCTGCATATTCAGAAATTGTATTAAAAGAAGAAGTCTCAAAAATTTTATACAACGCAGCAAAACAAACATGGTGCAATCGAAAAGGCAGATTAGGTGAATTAATTGTACCATTTGATGATTTTAGCGGAGTTAGGGCAATCGATGTTTCCAATTTGCCCTCTGGAACATTAATGAATATTGGTTTTGATGGTGTCGGCACAAAAATGGAATTAGCCGAAAGAATAAATGATCATAGAACAATTGCATTTGATTTATTTGCAATGGTTTGTGACGACGCTATAGTTCGAGGAGCAGAACCGGTTTTAATCGGTTCAATACTTGATGTAAATACTTTAGGAAAAGGAAATAACAATTTTATTGAACCAGTTAAACAATTAGCTGAAGGATATATTAACGCTGCAAAAAGTGCAAATGTTGCAATTGTCAACGGAGAAGTTGCAGAATTAGGAAACAGAATAGGGGGATTTGGAAGTAATTTTTTTGTTTTAAATCTGGCTCATAATTACATCTCCCTCAATTTAAGAGAAGATAATTGGAAAGATATCCAACTATTATCTTCATATCTTATTGAGACCAATGAGAAATTAAAAAATAAAATCTATAAGCAATTGAAAGTCCCTGAAAAAGAATTTATAGATAATGCTGATAGCTTAAGAACCTTAAACTATAATTGGGGAGCAGCAGTTGTATGGTTTGCAAAAAAAGAAAGATTATTTACCGGTCGAGAAATACAAGCAGGAGATTATTTAGTCGGATTAAAAGAAACAGGATTTAGGTCAAACGGATTATCTCTTGTAAGAAAAATCATGAGGACAAATTATGGAGAAAATTGGCATAATCAAATTTATGACGGAGAAAGTTTAGGAAAATTAGTATTAGAACCTTCAAGAATCTATTCTGGTGCAGTAGTTGAAATGTTTGGAGGATTCCAAGACGAGCCAAAAGCAAAAATTCACGGAGCTGTACATATAACCGGAGGAGGAATTCCTGGAAAATTAGGAAGAGTCCTAAAACCATCTGGTTTAGGAGCAACAATCTCAGAACCATATTCCCCTGCAAAATTAATGCTATATTGTCAGGATAAAGGCAAAATCTCTGATAGAGAAGCATATAAAACATGGAATATGGGGCCAGGAATGATTATCATAACACCCGAACCTGAAAAAGTTATGAAAATTTCTAACAACCATAATATTGAATCAAAAGTAATTGGACAAGTAGAATCTAAACCCGGAATAAGAATTTTCGATGCTGGTGCTTATTCAAAAAATAAATATTTGCATTTCAAATAAAATTTATTTAAGAAATTGATATACACCCATTTGCTCTAATCTCTCAATTTCTCTTTCATGTCTGAATATATCCATAAACATCTCTTTAAATGAAAGTATTGCATCAATATTTTCATAAATTTTATATTTTATTAGCGAAATTCCGCATAATTTTGCAGAAAAATAATCTGCTTCATCTTCTAAATCCGATAATTCAAATTTAATTCTATTAAAATGCCCTGAAGCGATATGACCGAGTTCATGACCCAATGTATGCATTTCGTGTGGCTTGAAAGAAGCATAATAAAATATATAAAAATTTTTTCGATTCTTTGTTGTGATGCTTGCATCACAAACTAATGGAGTTTTAATAACATTTACAACTCCATATTCATTCATTGCAACTTTTATTAAATCTTCAATTGTTTTAGGATTATATTTTGTTTTAATTTTTTCAATTTCTGTTTCCAATCTTTCAATTCTTTTTGTTCCAATCATAAAAATAAATAAAATTTTAGTTTTATAAATGTATTTTAAAAAATAAAAATTCCCCGAAGGATTTCTCCTTCGAGGGAATGTAATAAAATTATTTATTGTTTGAAAAATTTATTTATCTCCAAACATCAATACCTAAATCCGACATCTCTCTAGATGAATGGAAAGCTTTTTCTTCAACAGCCTTGCCAAGCACATATGGAGATTTAACTCCTGTCATAATAGTAATTACTCTTACTTTACCAGTAAATTCTTTACTGATTCTAGCACCAATAATCACTTGAGCATCAGGACTTAAATTGTCAGAAACTGATCTACCGATAACATCAAATTCTTCTAATTTCAGGTCAGGTCCACAAGTTACATGTATTAAAGCTCCAGTAGCACCTTTGTAATCCACATCAAGTAGAGGATGAGTTAGGGCTTGTTGTACAGCTTCAACTACACGGTTTTGTGTATCTGCTTCACCAATACCTATAACAGCCATGTTACCATTTTTCATAATTGATGAAACATCAGCATAATCTAAGTTAATTAAACTTGGAAGAGTAATTGTTTCAACAATACCTTTAATCATTGTACTGATTAATTCGTTAGCAACAGCAAAAGCTTGTTCAATAGGTAATTGTCCTGCAATATCGACTAATCTGTTATTATCTAAAACAATACAAGTGTCAGTAGCTTCTCTTAGTTCTTGAAGTCCGAATTCAGCTTTATCAACTCTAGCTTTTTCAGCTTCAAAAGGCATAGTAACAACACCAATTACAACTGCTCCAGTTTCTTTAGCTAAATGAGCAATTACCGGTGCAGCACCTGTTCCTGTACCTCCTCCAAGACCTGCTAATATAAACACCATGTCAGCTCCACTAACAACTTTCTTTAATTCAACTATTGCTTCCTTAGCAGCTTCTCTACCAATTTGTGGTTTTCCGCCAGCACCAAGACCTTTTGTAAGTTCCTTACCGATAAGAATCTTTTCGTCAGCTTTAGTTACACTTAAATGAAGTGCATCAGTATTTGCAGCATAAACTGTAGCACCATTAATACCTTTATTAAAAAGCCATGTTAATGCGTTACATCCGCAACCACCAGCACCAACAACTTTAATGCTAGCTTTACCAGCTCTTAATTCATCAAAGTTAATACTATGTGTAGCTGTGTTTTGAATAGCCTCTTTTGCAAAATCGAGTACCATTTTTTATTTCATAACCTCCTTTCATTATTCATTTTTTTTTCTTTCTCCCTTATGGGTTTTTGTCAGAAGTTTTTAAACTTATATATAGTAGATTTTCGACGAAATCTTTATATAGTTTATCTATTTCCAACTATCATTAGCAGAAAAAAAGAGATCACCTCTTATTAAACAAATTTATTCGGGTTGGCGCTTTGAATAAATTAATATAATAAGAAAATCAACTATTGTTGATTTAAATAAATATTGGTGATAAAAAATTAGATTTCTTTTTTTTTATTTTTTTACCGAACCTGAAAAGAAATAGTCTTGCAAATCATCTTTCGATAATTATTTAAATCCCCTTTTTTAAAAGAATTGATGATAAAACCATCAGTACCAAGTAAAATTGAAATTATACTTAATCCTTATAATCATATGATTAAAAATATCCATGGAAATGTTTCACCAGAAATAAAAAAACTTATGGAATTTGGATGCGACGTTATCAAATTTAATTCTAATGGAGAAGATTTTGTTTACGAAAAGGGAATAGCACAAGGTTATTTTGAAAATGGGACACCTTTAATAAAATATGATTATACCTTAAAAAAAGAAGTGCCTTTTAAACCGTTTTTAATTGACCTCGATAAAATATTATAATTAAATTAATTTTTTTAAATTCTCAATTTTTTCCCACATCTTCATAAAATTTTTATTCGCCTTTTCCACCACTAAACTCAAGAATCTTTCATTAACTAAACATTTATTGTTAATCATTATCGGGAATTCTAATCTTTCAGTAGTATTTAATTCAACCATAAATCTTTTTCCAATTGCAATCATCCCTGACCTTTTCCATCCGGTTAATTGTGCCTTAACAACTAAATCAGTAGCATCTTCTAATGTTTGGCAGGCTACATGCAAAATACATTGCTCTTGTTTAAACTTAATTAAATCCTCTGATTTTATTAAACTTAAATTTTCTTGCAACGTTTTCAAATCAATTAAATCATGCGAAATAAATTCAAATAATCCAGGACCTTTTTCTTCTTGGTCAAGCATGACAATAACTCTGCCGGAACAAGAAGAAGTCGTATAATATTTTTCTGAACTATTTATTTTATCACAAAGTTCAATAATCCTTTTATCCCAATCACCTTTAGAAGATTTATCTTCTTTTGAAAGTATATCTTTTTTTCTTTGCAAAAATTCCTCTTGAATCATCTTATTTTACCTCCCTTAGTTGAGATTATCTAGATAACTTTAATCCAAATTTAACTCTCATCAATCTTTATTATAAATTTAGTTTTTTATATTTTTCTTTTAATTTAATTGATTCAAAATTTCCAGGGATTAAAAGAAAAGTTAGGGAAATTCCAAATAACTTCTCAAGAATTTCACTTTATTTTTCTTTTGTTGGGATTATTATTCTTTTGTTGTTTGAATATGTGGTTCAAAAGAAAAGTTAGGGAAATTCCAAATAACTTTTCAAGAATTTCACTTTATTTTTCTTTTAATGAATTGATTCAAATTTTTCCGGGTTAAAAGAAAAGTTAGAGAAATTTGATTTTTATAAAAAATTTATCTTTATTTTTCTTTTGTTGTTGTTTGAATATGTGGTACAAAAGAAAAGTTAGGGAAATTCCAAATAGCTTTTCAAGAATTTCACTTTATTTTTCTTTTAATGAATTGATTCAAATTTTTCCGGGTTAAAAGAAAAGTTAGAGAAATTTGATTTTTATAAAAAATTTATCTTTATTTTTCTTTTGTTGTTGTTTGAATATGTGGTACAAAAGAAAAGTTAGGGAAATTCCAAATAGCTTTTCAAGAATTTCACTTTATTTTTCTTTTGTTGGGATTATTTCGTTTTATATTGTACAAAAGAAAAGTTAAAGAAATTTGATTTTTAGAAAATTTATTCTTTTTTTAATATCTTTGCTTGAATTCCCTCTTCTTCGCATAATTCAACAAATTCTAAAGCATCTTCTTCGCTTCCAACAATACTCCCATAATGCATTGGTATTGCAATGGTTGGTTTGATAATCTTTGCAGCTTCACAAGCTTCTTCAGCACTCATAGTAAAACGCCCCCCAACCGGAAGTAAAGCAATAAACTTTTTTCCTTCTTGTTTATAACCTGTAAGTTTTTTCATCTCTGGAATGAGGTCAGTATCCCCAGCATGATAAATTAGTACATCATGCATTTTAATTAAATAACCTACTAAATCCTCGTCTTTTGCATGAAAATGTTTATTGATATTATATGCAGGAAATGTTGAAATTTTAATCCCTAAAACATCTAATTCTTGTCCCGGTTCAACAATTTCAATTTTTATAGGAGTATCAAATCTTATGATTTTACTTTGTGAATCTGCAGTTAAAATAATTTTAGTTCCATCTTTGACAATCTTTTGAATATCTGCAAAACTGCAGTGATCATAATGCCCATGAGTAATTAATATTAAATCTGCTTTAACCAAATCTTCTTTAATGTTATAAGGATCAATGTAAATAACTTTTGAATTAGTTATTAAAAATCCAGAATGACCCAGCCATTTAATCTCCACGTCACCTATTTTCATATATCCTTTTCGCAAAATTTACTTTTAAATATTTCTAACTATTTTAGGATGTTTTTTTTGAATGTATCCAGATCTTTTTTCATAAAACTAGCCCCGCTTGCCTTTGCATGTCCTCCGGCAACTGCATTTTCTAAACCTTGAATTCCTTTTTTCAAAAATTTGTCTAAATCAATTTTACCACTTTGGTTTCTTGCACTAATTTTAATCATATCCTCTTTTGGTGTAGAAAGAATTATTATTTTATTTTCATCTTCATTGGAAAGAATACTTGAAACAATCGAACCAACATTAAATTTTGGTTCCGAGAAATAAAAATATAAATTTTTATCAGGATAATATTCTGCATTTTGATGAAATTCTCTAATTGTTTTTTGAATTTCATCTTCAACAATTTTTTCATATTTTTTTAATACCTCTAAATTACCCTCTTTGACTAAATTATAAACTTCATGCAATTTTCCATGAAAATAAATTATTGCATTGCCAATAGTGATTGTAATTTTTCCAGGAATTGATTCCATAATCTTTTCTTCTGTTGTTTTCGGGTAAAACTTTTGAATGAATTCTAAGCTTTCCTTTTTTTGATAAGCATAATCAGCAATAATTGCACTGCAAATTAACCATTTATATTTTTCTTCATTAATAACCCCTTTACCCAATTCATAAACAATTTGTGATGCACATTCTCCCTCTTTAGAACCTGATTTTGTTTTCAAAATATTCTTATAATTCTTTACATCTTCCATTATTGGATGATGGTCAATCATAAAACTCTCAAATTCATTATTTAATCTTTTAAAACCTTCTAAATCTGAATTTTCATTTAAATCTGTTAAAATTATTCTTGTAATTCCTTTTTCTTTTAATCCCTGAATTCTCTCAGAATACATATCTTTTTTGTAAGTTAAAAAATCAACAAAACTTTTTTTTAAATTTTTCGAACTTAAAATTTTTTCAGTAAAAATTGCACTTGCAATTCCATCTAAATCATTATGAGTTAAAATAGCAATTTTATCTTCTTGATTAATTGAATTTAAAAAATCAAAAAAATATTTCTTTTTTCCGATAACAAATTTCATAAAATAATAATTGATTAACTCTTTAAAAAATTTTGTAATTAAAGAAAGACCTTATATTGTAACTCATTTTTTTTATCAAAAACATCATAGCCTTTAACAAATTCATGTTTTATATTTTTTGTTTCATCTCTAAATATTTTTTTATAATAAATTTTAATTATTTCTCCTTCTTTAACTCTTCCATCATCTTGAATCCATTGTATGCCTTCTTGGTTTTCTAATTTTAATTTAAGAAAACTTTTACCACTGGGAGTTTTTTTTAAACTAGAAAATAGAACAATCCCTTCAATTATTGAAAAATTATTTTTATCTCTTTCCATGTTATGTCTAAAAAATTATTCTTAATAAAGATTATTGAAGTGAATTATTCCCTTTCCATTCATCCATTTTGCCTGTTTTTAACTTTTTTTCAAGAATTTCCATCTCTTCATAAATCCCTTCAATTAAATCATAATCTTTAGCTTCTTCTAAATTAACCCATTTAAAATCTGTGAGTGCCGGGCATAATTTTATCCTGTCTGTTTTTGGTTCTGCATAAAGGCTGACAATTAAACATGGGATTTTATCTGAACGAATATAAATCATACTCGTAATATATCCAATATTTTGTATTTCAAGCCCGACTTCTTCCATAAATTCTTTTTTCAATAAATTTTCTAAAACATTATACCAGTGTTCACTAGTATCTTTTTTCCTCAAAGCATAATCCAGAACTTCTAATTTCCCCCCGGGAACAGTCCATTTATTTGGAAATGCTTTTTCCCATTCTGCCCGTTTAGCAATTAAAAATTTTCCGTCCTTTACAACAATACCTGTAACAGTAACATAATGCATAAGATTTTTATCAACCATGAAAAATTTCAATCATGATTATATTTAAATAGTTCCTCAAAAAAATTGAGTAATGGAAGAAAAAATATTATCTGCATTTTTATATAATAAAAAACTAAAATTTAGCGAAATAGAAAAGTCTGTTAAAACTCGGTCAAATAAATTAGCATATCACATAAAAAAATTAGAAAATCAAGGTATCTTAATTAAAGAAAAAGAATTTTATTCTCTTTCAGAATTTGCTCAAAAAATTATTCCCTATCTCTCTTCAAAACAATCTGCATTACCTGTAATTTTAATTGCAATAAAAGAAAAAGAAAAGGTTTTTTTAATAAAAAGAAAAAAAAGACCTTTTCTCGATAAATTATCTTTGCCTGGAGGAAGGTTATTAGTTGGCGAAGAAATAAGTGATTCTGTAAAAAGAATAATGAAAGAAAAATTTTCAATTAATGCTAAACTTTCAAAAATAAATTCGGTAAGTCTGGAGCATACAATAAAAAACAAAAAAAAGATTCATTCGTTCTTATTAATTTTTGTAACTGCAACAACAAAAGATAAAATTAATTATTTAACATTAAACAAAAAAGAAATGATAACAAGCGATTATGAACTAATCAAAAATAATCTTAATAAAGAAATAAAAATAAATACTTTTTTAACTGATTTGTAATTTTTCAATGCTTCTTGCGATTTGTAACATCTTTTCATCTTGGAACTTATCACAGGCAATTTGCATTCCAACAGGAATTTTATTTATTTCTCCGATAGGAAGTGATAAAGCACAATTACCCACAATATTCATCGGTGAAGTCAATGCATCATATTCAAACATTTCTTTTGAAGAGATTTTCTCTCCAATTTTATGAGGTAATCTTGGAACAACAGGAGAAATAATACAATCTACTTCCTTGAAAATATTTTCAAATTCTTTCTTAAGTAATTCCCGAGCTTGAAGAGCTAAATGATAATTCCTTCCCTGATGCTCTGCTTTTGTAATCTCGCTTCCCCCTAAAATTCTTCTTAAAACTTCTGGACCGCATGCTTCTTCAACTTTTTTGCCATAACGTCTTCCATCAAGTCTTCTGGTTGCAGAATAAAATTCAGTATAAACAATTGGAAAATACGTAGCAATTGCCAAATCTAAATGAGGAATGCTAATTTTTTTTAATTCCCAATTATATTTCTTGCAAAATTGTTTTGTTTTTTCATTTATTAATTTTTGTATTTCTTTATTGCTGATTTCAAAATCTAATAAACCCACAATAATTTTCTTCGGAATTTCTTCAACTTTTTTTAAATTAATCGATTTTGATTTTTCAGAAATTGAATCGCATTCATCATAGCCTTGAATAACACTTAACAATAATGCTGCATCTTGCACATTTTTTGTTAATGGTCCGATTTGATCAAAACTCATGCACATATCAATTAAACCATATCGTGAAACAAAACCATAACTCGGTTTAACACCAACTACCCCACAGTGTGATGCCGGAACTCTTATACTCCCTCCTGTATCGCTTCCAAGAGCCATATCACAAAAATTAGCTGCAACTGCTGCACCGCTACCTGAAGAAGAACCTCCGGCAACTAATTCAATCTTAACCGGATTTTTTGTAGGACCAAATGCTGAAGTTTCTCCGCTCCAACCGCAGGCAAATTCGTCGCAGTTAGTTAATCCTAATATAAGTCCATCTTCATCTTTAATTTTTTTAACAACAGTAGCATCATAAGGTGCTTTATAATTCTCTAATACTTTAGACCCGCAAGAGATATGCATTCCTTCAACATTAATATTGGCTTTTAAGACAATAATTTGCCCCGCAAGTTTTCCGGCATTGCCTTTAGCAATTTTTTCATCAATCTTTTTGGCTTCTTCATTTATGTTTGGATTTAATTCTAAAATAGCATTTATTTTGTTGCCATTTTGGTCGTTCTTTTTTATTTCTTCTAAATATTTTTTTAATTTTTCGACGGTTTTCATTTTTTCTTCAAAACCAAAATATCTTGGTCTTTATTTATCCCTTGTTTATTAATTGCATAATTTTTCCAATCTCCAATAAAAACCTCAAAGCCTTGTTTTTTTGCTAACCTTTCGATTGTTTTTTTAGAATAATAATATTTAGTAATCTCTGCCCCGGGGATTGTTCCTCCTTCGGGGTTTCCAGATTCCTTAAAAAATTTTAATCCAAATTTATCTCCATCTCGCAATTCTATTGTTTTTCCATATGGAACTTCTTTTCCATTATATGTATATCTAACATTTGTCGAATGAGATTTTAATTCATCTGTAATGCTTAAGTCTGAAACAAAAGAACCATTAGGCATAATTTTTTGAGCCAAAAGAGTAAATAATGTTTTAGGGTCTTTAATATGATCAAAGGAATATTTCATAATTGCAATATTCAATTTATTATTCTCCAATTGTTGAAGATAATTAAAAGCATCATTTTCAACAAAATTAATTACTTGTTTCATTTCAGGATTTTGTTGTAAATATTTTTTTGCTAATTCTATCATTAACGGAGAAAAATCAACCCAATCAATTTGTCCTTTCGGTTCTTTTAAAAGTTCATTAAATAATAGATTATATCTATCTGTACGTGCTCCGGCTCCTAATTCACTAATATACCAAGGTCTTGAAAATTGTTTAAGTTCTTGAAGAGAAATTCTTTCAAGAATTTGTGCAACAGCAATATTTGAAGGGTTTTGTTGATGTTCTACATATTCTTTTAAAGGTTTTTTTTCAAAATACATCCCAGTATGTTTATTTTGTATTTTCATTTAATCTCTCCTTTTTCTATTAAAAATTCAATATTAGGTGCAACTTTATATTTTCCTTCTTTGATGTCTTCAATCTTTAACCAATAGACTTTATGCTTATTATAATCAAAACTTTCAAATGTTTCTGGAGCTTTTTCCAGTTCTGATTTAAAATGATAAAGTGAAATCTTTACTTCCTCTTCTGTTCCAGGTTTTTTTGACAAATATTTTGTGGATAATTGATTCTTAATTTTTCCGTCTAATCCTGTTTCCTCTTTCAATTCTCTAATTGCACATTCTTCTAAACTTTCTCCCTCGACAAGTTTGCCCCCGGGAATTTTATAAAAGTCATCTTTTCCATCGTGACTCACAAGTAATCGTCCTTTGTATACAATCACTGGACCCGATGCAATAATCTTTTTTATTTCACTTACCATATCTTCTTCTCCGCAATAATTGAATCCTTGCTTTTTTCAGGAGCATTTTCAAACATAATTTCTTTATTTAAATCAAGAGGTTTAGAGTCATTTTCTTCCCTCTCCCCTTTATTCCTCTGTATTATTGGTTTATCTTCGTTTAATTTAACCTTAGAAAGTTGTTTAGAAAAATCATCAATAATTTTATTAGCCTGTTTTCTAATATCTTCTTTTTCTTCTTCTGTAACTTCATGCCATAAAAAATCCATATTTCAATTAAATTAATAAGGTTTAAAAGATTAATGTTAAAGCTCTTCAACTAATTTATTTGTCGTTAAATTTATTAGTCCTTTTTATTTATATCCCTTATGAAAGAAGCACGAAAATTTTTGATTTATATTCTTATTTTTTATGTATCTTTCTTTTTAATTGCATTTTTGAATCAAGAAAGAATTGAGAATTTTATTGAAGAAAAAATCAAAGATGGAGGATATTTTTTTGTTTTTTTCTTTAGCTTTTTAATGGACGTATTAGATCAGCCAATTGGTCCGGAAGTTCCCGGGATAATTGGTGTTCTTTTCAATTTAGATTATCTAATAGTATTTTTATTCTGTGCAATTGGAAGTTTAATCGGAAGTTTGTTCAGCTTTTCTTTTGGAAAATATGTATTATCCAGTAAAATTGGAATACTTTGCAAATCTAAAAAATATAACAAACATTGCAAAACTTTTAAGCGATATGGGAATATCAGTCTATTAATTGCATCACTTACGCCTGTTCCTTATGTTCTTTTTTGCTGGCTTTCTGGAGCTTTTAAAATGAAATTAATCAATTTTTTTATTTATGGTATAATTCCCAGAACAATAAGAATTTTTTTAGTTTTAATAGCAATAAAATTTTTCTTATAATTTTCTAAATCCAATCCCCTAATCTTTTTTGTGCCTGAATGTTATTTAATAAAATACTTCTCTTAAAAATCTCTTCGGGATTAAATTGATGTTTGATTTCACTAATTTTTTTTGTACTTAATAAAAGTTCTTCCTTATCCTTAAATTTCATGCTTCTATTTTCAAATGCCTTATGAACGCTTTCACGCACAACCCATACTCCCAAAGAAGCCCAATATGTAGGTTTTTCAAGTCTTATAACTAAAACACTTGCTTGCCGTTGAATTTTGCTTAAATATTCAAGGATTGGCAATCTCGTAGCATAATACCCCCCCTGAGTATTCGACGCATAATCTTTTCTGCCATGATAATTTTCATAATCTGTTGAAGCCTTTATTTCTGAAGATAAATTCCAAGAACTGCCCGGCAAATAAAGTTCAAAAAGTTCAAAACTCCAAATATCCGGAAATAATAAAATTAGATAAGCATTGCCCAAAAATTCTCCAAAGAATAATTCATAATCTTCTACCCATTTATAATTTTTAATATCTGAAATTAATTTCTTGCTGATTATGTCATCTGTCGCAGTAATGCTCCATCTTGTCGGAACCAATTTTTTATTTTTCTTTAAACCTAAAACTCCAACACTTAAAATCTTGCTCAAAGAATATTCATTAAAATTTTTCTTATATAATGTTTGAATGCCCTCTGTTGCTTTTATCTCATCATTCATAACTCTATCAACCATTTTATGAACCTTAACATTTGAAGTTATTTTTGCTTCCTTCAATTGTGCTTTCATACCATGCGGAGTCAGAACTCTGTCAACTTTTTTATCCAAATTTAATCTATTTTTTAATTCAATTTCAATATCAACAGGTTTAGAAGCAATTGCAATTTCTTGTGCAATATTAATTAATTTATTGCTTAATTTTAAATCTTGGACTTTCGTCTGAAATTTTGAATTTAAAAGTCCTTCTCTTAAACGAATTACATCCTGAATCTCAAAATTATTTTTTGACCAAAATTTAGCATCATCATAAACCCAAGCATTTTCATCTTTTTCTAATGGAGATAAAATTCCAACATTTACCAAAGGGTATTGAAGTTTTGAGCCAATAAAAACACTCGGAGGAGAAATACTGTCTATCTTTGAAAGATTTTTAAAATTTTGAACTTTAAATCTTGTTTGTGCAATTTTCTTTATAACTTCAAATTTAATATTATCCGGCATAAACTACAAAAATTTTAAGAGTATTTATTTTTTTAGAACCTAAAATTCTCTATCTATAAATAATATAAAATATTATAAATAAAAGCCCCTTTATTTTTTAATTAATATGTGCCAAACAATGAATTTATCCCATGAGCAATTAGCCATAAACAAAAGGATTGATATTGCTCAAAATGATATTAATCGATGGAACCCCCGAATTTTAGAGAATATGCTTGATGATAATCTTTGGATTGGGATTATTGAATTTCCCGGTGATAACGGTATTTTTATTGATTATACCACTAAGTTAGACACAACTCCACGGAATTATTTAGATAATCATGAAAAACTTCTTGATATTTTTACTGACCCAAAATATGAATGGAGTAATTGCTAATAAATTAAAATGACTGATTATGAATATTTAACCCGAATTGCAAATTATCTTCAGGAAATTCAAAAAATTGATCCTTTTTTAGGAAAATTAATTGAAAAAGATAATTCTTTTTTTGGGCTTGTAATTTTAGATGAACTCTTTGGAACAACTAATTCAAATAGTATTATTATTGATCATCAAATGCCTATCCCTTCAGAATCTAACGTTTATCTTTCTTATCTTGAAATGATTTTAAATGATTTTGCGAATCCTTCAACAAAATTTCCTTTTAGGAATAACAATTATGTTAAAATAAATAAAGGCGTTGAATATAATGCATAATTTAAACAATTAAATTTATACTCTATGGATAAATATTATTTAGAAATGATTGAAACAGGTTTTAATGTTGTGCAAAATCAGGATTCTAAATTAGCAGAAAAAATAAAAAAAGAAAATTTATTTTTTGGTTTTGTCATTCATGAAACATTTGAAGATTTAAAAAGTTCTAGTCTATTAATTGATTACACCCAAAAAATGCCTAATGATATTCAGGAATATGAATTTCTTTTCAATTCTTTTGTTAAAAGCATGCTTCCCCCTAAAACTAAAATATATTATTGTGGAATTACTCATGAATTTAATCTGTCTCGGGAGTATAATGCTTAATCTTTAACAAACTTTAAATATCCATTTTCATCATAAAAATAATGACAAAAATCGACTTAGTGAAATTGCAAGAAAAAAGAACTCTTATTAAAGATATTTTTGACAAAAAAAACCAAGTAGTAGAATTTGCTGGATGGGTTCATAATACAAGAGATTTAAGCAAAGTAAAATTCCTTGTAGTAAGAGATATCTCCGGGTTAATTCAAGTTACAGGTATAAACGGAAAAACCCCAAAAGAAATTTTTAATGACATGGAAAAAATTCCGCGGGAATCTGTCGTATATGTTAAAGGTCAAATGGTTGATTCAAAACAGGCTGTAGGAGGCAAAGAAATTAATCCTGAAGAAATAATTGTTCTTTCCAAAGCAGAAGATTTACCGATAGATGTTTCAGATTTTTCTAAAACTGAATTACCTAAACGTCTAGATTATCGGTTTGTAGATTTGCATCGGCAAAGAACTCAGGCAATTTTTAAAATTCAATCAACAATCGGCGTATCATTCAAAGAATATTTTGTAAATAAAGGATTTATGGATGTGCATTTACCGTCAATTATTGGTGCAAGTTCAGAAGGTGGAACTGATTTATTTAAAGTAAAATATTTTGAACAGGATGCATTTTTAGCACAATCTCCTCAATTATATAAACAGATGGTTGCCTGTGCTGTAGAAAAAATTGTAACAATTACTCCTGTTTGGAGAGCTGAAAAACATAATACTGTAAGGCATCTTAATGAATGCCGACAAATGGATATTGAAATTGCATTTGCAAATGCAAAAGTTGTTATGCATGAAATGGAAGGAGCAGTAAAATATATCGTAGAGCAGGTTTTAAAGAAAAATAAAAAAGAATTAGAATTACTGGATGTAAAATTAAAAATTCCGGATGTAAAATACATGAAATTTTCTGAAGTTAAAGAATTAATGGATAAAGAAGGTGTCGAATGTGGCGACGATGATTTAAGCGGTGCTTCTGAAAAAAAACTTGACGAATTATTCCCACATACATTAGTTTTTGTATATGACTGGCCAATGATTGGAAAACCATTTTATATTATGCCTAAAGATGAAAATGCAAATTCAAAATTAAGTGAAGGTTTTGATGCAATCTATCGGGGGATGGAAATTAGTTCAGGAGGGCAAAGAATTCATATACCTGAATTATTAGAAGCAAGATTAAAAGCTAAAGGATTAGATAAAAAAGATTTCAAAACTTACATAGATAGTTTTAGATTTGGTGCACCCCCTCATGCAGGATGGTCGATTGGAATTGAAAGATTCACTCATGTTCTTTTAGGTGTTGCAAATGTCCGGGAAGTATGTTTATTTCCTCGTGATAGGGATAGATTATCTCCTTAGATAATTTAAACTATATTTTATTTTATGACAATTATTTAAAAGATGAACTAATTGTATAATGTATGACTTCTGAGGAAATCCAAAATCCGCAAATTTATACTATTGGAAGTTTTGAAAATGATGGTTGGAGAGATTTAATGATAAATCGACTAAATCATTTTAATTTTAATGATCCAAGAAACCATAAGCAAAGTTCTATTGCTCGATTAGATTATGAAGATATGAACGCCGCCATGAATTCTGATATTGCTTTAGTTTATCTGCACTCTGGCAGAAGAGCCGGAACAATGTCATACTCAGAATTGGGCGGAGCAAGAGCAAAAGGCAGATGTATTATAGCCGTTGATAAAAACGAAGAAAAAGACTCTTTGATAAAAAAAATTGCCTCTCATTATTATTCAACTGAGGACGGAGTAATTGATTTGATCGAAAATAAAAAATATTTTTCAAAATACCCTTCAATTAAAGCAGTTGATAAAACAAAATCAAAAGATAAATATAAAAATATTTTATTTGCAGGAGATTTAACGTCGATGGATTCGTTAATTAATGACATGGCTAAAATAAAAAATATTTATCTTGGAAAAACTTTATCGCCATTAGTAAATTTTTCAGATAAAATTGATTTGATTATTGTAAACTTCGATGAAGGAAGACTTCATGATACTTATGGGCTTTTTTATATGGGTATCGGCTATGCAACAGAGACGCCGATTTTAGAATTAGAAGGTAATACTATCCCATATCCCCCTCTTATGGGTTTAGCAAGAAGGGTTTTAATTGGTCCAAAAAGATTTGATTATGCTAAAGATTATTTAACTCATCTGGAATCTCAACATATCGACGATGAAGCACTGATTTATTATCAATTAATGAAAAAATATAATTTTACTAGTAATATCTAAAAAATTATATTGAATTATCTATAACTTTAAAAACTCTTTTAATCTAAAATTTCTATTAAAAAAAGGAGTGAAAAAAATGGCTAAAAAATGTATTTATTGCAATACTGAAATCTCTGATTCATCGGTAATTGATTTTTGTGATCGATGCGGAGTAGGTGTTTGGGGGCAAAAAATGTTTCAAACAATAAAAAAAAGCATGGAAGAAGCAAGAGATAAGGATGATTTATGCTCTACTAATACTTCTCCAACAATTCTTCCCAAAAAAAAATTTTAAATAGAGATTAAACTTTTTGGATAATCTTTGATTTTTCAAAAAAATTTAATAAAACAAAGTTTTTTAAACCACATATTTTTAAAGATAATTATGAGTAAAAGAAAATCAGTAAGAACAAGAGGAAAATTACCATTAAGTAAATATTTCCAAGAATTAGCTCCAGGAGAGACTGTTGCAGTTGTAAGAGAACCTGCGGTTCAATCAGCATTCCCCGAGCGACTTCAGGGAAGAACAGGTTTTGTCGAAACAAAACGGGGTAAATCTTACATTGTAAAAATTAAAGACCAAAAGAAAGAAAAATCTTTTATTATCGATTCAATACATTTAAAAAAAATAAAGAAGATAGAATAAGATGATAAATAATTTAAAACCTTTAAGCATGGCAGAAGCATTAGAATATATCGATGATAGTGAAGCTAATGCTGAAATTAGCAATTTTATCCAAAAATTTACAACATTAAAACCAAAGAAAGCTGTTGAATTAAGGGAAAAATTAGAAAAACTTGATATTATGAAATTAAAGGATGAATCAATTGTAAAAATAATTGATTTAATGCCTGAAACTTCAGAAGATTTAAATAAAATTTTTGTAGGTCTAAACTTAGATGAAGATGAAACAAAAAAAATACTTGACATTGTTAAGGAATTCAAATAAAGAAGATGGCAAAAGAAGAAACTGCAATAATACTAGAATATTTACCCAATGGTTATCCTTTGGAGAAAAAAATGATGCCTATAGCTCAAGCCATTGGAAAGGAAAATATGACTCTTTTGGAACTTGTGCCTAGAAGAGGTATAAATCTTGAAATAGGTGAAGAAGTTTATATTGGTCAGGGCAAAAGAGATAAAATTTATTACATTCTTGGAAGACTTCATAGAGAAAAATTAACAGAATCCGCAAAAGAACGTTTGCAGGATTTTATTAAAAATATCGTTCAGGAAAAAGAAAAAACATTTATCGAATTTTTTAATAATTCAGATGCAATAAATAAACGAATTCACCAAATTGAATTACTTCCTGGTTTAGGAAAAAAGCATATGCAAGAAATATTAAAACAAAGAAAGGAAAAAAAATTTGAATCTTTTGAAGACATGAAAAATAGAGTTCAAAATCTTCCTGATCCTGAAAAAGCGATTGAAAAAAGAATTTTTCAGGAATTAACAACTCTTGAAAGATATAATTTATTTGTAAGATAAACTTATAAACCTTAAATTTGATAACACTTATAAAATGGAACAAAAAATGGCAGAACAAAAACGTGAAGAAAGAATAGTGAGAATTTTGTCAAAAGATATCGAAGGTATAATGAAAGTTTATCCCGGATTAACAAAAATTAAAGGTGTTTCATGGAGTCTTTCAAACGCAATTTGTAAAGCATTAAAAATTGATAAAACTAAACGAATTGGTACACTAACTGAAAGTGAGATTGCTAAAATTTCTGAATTTATTAAAAACCCCACAGTCCCTGAATATTTATTTAACCGAAGAAAAGATTTTGACACTGGCGAAAACCAGCATCTTGTCGGAAGTGATTTAGATTTGAAAAAAGAATTTGATATTAAAAGATTAAAAAAAATAAAAAGTTATAGAGGAATCAGGCATGCAGCTGGTTTACCATTAAGAGGTCAAAGAACTAAATCTCATTTCAGAACAAACAGACGTAGAGGTTCAGGTATTAAAAAGAAAGGAGGAAGTGCAACAGGAGGAGCAGCAGTAGCAGCAAAAAAATAGCTTTGATTTAAAATGAAAAGAAAACATAAAAATTATTCAAGACCTAAAAGACCTTTTGATAAAGCAAGAATTGATGAAGAAGCAAAAATTAAAAATGATTTTGGTTTAAAAAATAAAAGAGAAATTTGGAAAGCAATTGCAAAAGTTAAAGTAATGAGGGAAAAAGCAAAAAAATTAATTGCTGCAAGTCCTGAAGAACAAAAAATTTTATTTGAAAAGTTAAATAAAATTGGTTTAAAAGTAAATTCTATTTCAGATGTTTTGGCTTTAGATAAAACAGATTATTTAAAAAGAAGACTTCAAAGTGTTGTATTTAATAAAAAACTGACAACAACTGTAAAAGATGCAAGACAATTAATTGTTCATAAAAAAGTTTTAGTCGACGGAAAAGTCGTGGATAAACCATCCTATGCTGTTCCTGTTGAATTTGAAAATAAAATTAGTTTAAAATTAAAAACTAAAAAAACTGCTAATAAATTAAACGAAGAAAAAATTAAATAAAATGACAAAAGAAGAATTAATTATTGAAGAAGAAACAGAACTGGAAGATTCAACCTCAGAGGAATCAAAACTCAAAAAAGAAAAAAAGAAAAAGGAAGTCGAAGCTGTTTTGAATATTTATACTTCTTTCAATAATACCATTGCACATTTAACAGATATGTCTGGTAAAACTATCTCAAAAATTACAGGTGGTATGGTTACAAAACATTCAAGACTAAAAGCAAATCCCACTATTGCAATGTTTATCGCTAAAAGATTAAATGAAGAAGTAAAAGACTTAGGTATTAAATCATTATTTGTAAGAATCAGAACAAAAACCGGAAATCCGGCACCTGGTCCCGGAGCAAATGCAATTCTTAAAAGTTTAACTCGTGAAGGATTCAAAATTCTAAACATACTTGATACTACAAGAACACCAAGAGGTGGTCCAAAGAAGAAAGGAGGTAGAAGAGGACGTAGACCATAAGTTTAAATATCCTTTTTTATCTATTTTTTTATGAAACTAATACAAAAAAACGAAAATCAAATAACTTTTCAAGCAGAAGTTGAAGAAAGTTTAGCAAATGTTATTAGAAGATATGTATATCAAATACCTGTTTTAGCTGTTGATGAAGTAGAAATGATTATGAATGATTCTCCATTATATGATGAAACTCTCGCTCATAGAATAGGGTTATTGCCTTTAGTGACAGGAAAATCAGTAAATTTTAACTCAAAAGGTGAATTAAAATTACATTCAAAAAAAGAAGGAATGGTTTATTCAGGAGAATTAACTGGAGATGTCAAATTAGTTTATGATAATATGCCTTTAACAATTTTAGATGAAGGTCAGGAATTAAAACTTGTTGCAACAATTAAAGCTGGAAGAGGAAGTGAACATTCAAAATTCGTTGCAGGATTAATGTTTTATCGAAATATTGTTGAAATTAAAATTGATAAAGATTGCCCAATTGAAGCTGCTGAAGTTTGTTCAAATCATTCTTTAGTATTAAAAGATGGAAAAGTTGTTGTAGCAAATTCAGATACTTGTGATATTTGTGATGCTTGTACTGAAGAATGCAAGAAGAAAGGTAAAGATTCAATCAAAATTATACCTACAAAAGATTTAATGATAACAATTGAGTCATTTGGTCCAATGAATTATGAAGATATTTTCAATAAATCAATTGATGCTTTAAAAAAAGATTTAGCTGAAATCTCAAAAGTTCTTAAGTAACTATTTTTAATTCTAAATTAGGAAATCTTTTATATAGTTAATTAATTTATTATTTTATTACGCGGAGTTGCCGGAAGAACTCACACACTCACTCGACATCAAGGGTGATTGGGTTTGCTCGTGAATATGCTCGGGTCAAACTAGTTTTCCAGCTCCTCTTAGAAATGCGGGGGTGCCGGAGCGGTCAAACGGGACAGACTCAAGATCTGTTGGCTTAGTGCCTACGCAGGTTCAAATCCTGTCCCTCGCATAAATGGATAGGATTTGAACCCAAGGTTCAAATACTTCAAAAGTAACGCCTTTTGAATGTTCCCAAAAATTTCTATGAAATTTTTTAGGACCTGTCCCTCGCATAACAGGATTTGAATCCAAGGTTCAAATACTTCAAAAGTAACGCCTTTTGAAGACTTCAGGTTTCCTGAAGTTTCAGAGATTTTCAATCTCTGAATTCCCAAAAATTTTTTTGAAATTTTTTAGGACCTGTCCCTCGCATAAATGTGTTGAAATAATTTATTTTTAAAAATCATTAGAAATCTTTTTATAGTTTCAATTAGTATTTTCAATATGGTAGTAGGTGTAACATTCTTTATTATAGCTGTATTGATTATAGCTATTTGGGTGATTATTGAAATACAAAGATTAAAACATAAAATCTTTGCAATTGTCCTCATATTATTAATATTATTCTCTTATATTAGTGCAACAATTATTTTTAGAGGTCAAAATATTGATTTTAAAACTATTCCCGGAGTAATTGAAGCAAGTAAAATTTATTTTTCTTGGCTTGTATCTGTATTTGGAAATGTAAAGGTAATTACAACTAATGCTGTAAAAATGGACTGGTCCGGTGAAAATATTTCTGTAAATAAAACAGATTCAAAAAAAAATGAAAGTTCTGTTATTAATTCTATTTTTCCTAATAATTAATGCTCTATTAATTATTAGCAATAATGATTTGAGGATGTATCAATCTGAGGATGCAAAAACTTTTTTGAATTTTTATTCAGATTGGATAAATAAAATTTATATTAATGCCCAATATTTAACCGGAAATATAATTAAATTAAAATGGTTGCCAGAAAGTAATATTTAAATAGTATATATTATTAAATATAATAAGATGGTTAAAAAAAATATTTCCAAAAAAATTGCAAAAAAGGCAATGCCTAAAAAATCAATTAAAAAATCTGCTCATAAAGAAAAAATTGTTCAAAAATCAATCTCTAAAAATGTTAAAATTGAAAATACTTTAAAAAAGAAGATGAGCATTATAACCAAGAATTTAATCTTATTCTCTATAATGTTCCTTTTTTCGGTAGTGCTTTATATAACATCAAGTACTGAAATTTATGAAAACCTTTTTATATTATTATCAATAATGTTCGGTTTTTTGACTATAACATTTTTATTAATAATCTTAATTTCTTTCTTCTTAAGACTTTTTAAGAAGTAAAAAATATAATTTTAATATTTTAAATTTCAAGTAAAAATTCTAAATATAATAAAAGCCTCCTCGGAGGATTGAACTCCGGACCTCTACATCTTTGGATTTATCTATAAATTACCAATGTAGTGTTCTACCGACTGAACTAAGAAGGCTTAAAAAAATTAATAATTTATAGTATAAAAGTTTTATCATTAACAAATTTTCAATTTTTGTCAAAAGATTTATATAACATTTTAGATATTATATATTAGTCTAAAATGGTCATTAAATCTCAAGAAAATTCCTTTGGTGCATGGGCTTTTTTAATAGGAGTCATATTAGCCATTATCATCGGATTATCCACATCTTTAATACCCATTCCTGCTTTAAGAGTTTATAGTGCACAAATTTATGCAATATTAGTTCTTTTAGGATTAATTGTAGGTTTCACTATCCAAGTTTCAGGTAAAGATTCTCAGGCATTTTTATTAGCAGGAGCAATATTAGTTGTAATAAGCAAGTTTGGAATGGAAAGTGTTACAGGCTCTTTAATTGGATTAGGAGTAGGTGATACTGTTTCTTCAGTCTTTGGGGCATTGTTAGTTTTATTTGTTCCGGCAACAATGATCGTAGCATTAAAAACAGTTTTTAATCTTGCGAAGATTTAATCTTTAATTCTTTTTGGAAGAAATTCATAAAGTCCGGTCTTTAAATCCAAATGCCATAATTCTCCTCTATCTGCAAGTCTAATTGTTTCATGTTTATTGCATAAAGTTTTTAATACATGTTGTGGATAAGGTCCTAAAACTTCATAATGGCTTGATAATACAATTATATCATTATTCATAAAAGGTTTAATCATATCATCAATATCACACAACTCCTGATAACTTAAAATTCTCCAATCAATTGGTTGTAATTTTGAATCAATATGATAAGGAGCCCCAAGAATTTTCGCTACAGGTTCTATTGTCTCTTGTGCCCTTCTAGCAGGAGAAGAAATTAAAACAACATTATGATAATTATCTGCTATCCTCTTTATTTCCTGAGCCATAATCATTGCCTGAAGAAATCCTTCTTTATTTAACCCCATGGTTGCTTTATCATAAACACAATGTCTTTCTAAAAAGAAATGTTTCATAATATTATTAATCACTAAAATTTTATAAAATTTTATGTGATTCTCTCACATATTTTAAATTAATAATTTTATTATTATTCAAATCCATTCTGGGACAGGCAGTGTTAACCCATGAATCAATATTAAAATTCTCAAACTCATTTGTGTTTAAATTATTTGCAATGAATAAATAAGCTTTTTTATCCTTAAGATTATTTTTAAAATCTAAAGCTTGTTTTAAATTTTCTTGCCCCGGTTTTGTTGAAACAAGTATCCCAATATTTTTTGCACTAAGATATCTTACATATGAAGCTTTTTGATTCTTTTTCATATTTTCAATTTGTTCATTAGAAATTTTTTCTAATTTATTATGGTCTAGTAAAAATACCGGTAGATTTGTTTCATATGCAAGAGACACAGCATGAAATTTACCGTTACTTATCAAAAGTATTGCCTGAATTTCTTTAGAAAATTTTGGATTACTGCATCCTAAAACCTGTAAAATTATTCTCACATCATGCGTATCTTTTAATTGATTTTTTATCTCAAATGCAATATCCTTAAATTGAATTGAATAAGCAATAGCAATATTCTTTGGAAGTTTTTTTGATAAATCATTAATAATTAATTCGTCTAATTTTAATTTTGACTTTACAGGTATAAATAATGTTTTCATGTTTGAATTATTTTAAGTAAACAAAAAGAGATTTTAAATTTTAGCATGGGAATGCGGAGAGTTGAACTCCGGACACCTTGATCTTCAGTCAAGTGCTCTCCCGCTGAGCTACATTCCCAATAAGTCGAATTAAAAACTATTTTTAAAACCTTCTAAAGAGAGTATTTGGTAACAGATAAAAATTAATTCTACCGTAAAATTAGTTTTAATGTTAGCACAAGAATATGAAATAGATAGTTTCCCTAATGAAATTATAATTAAACTAATTCATCAAAAGATATCCCACCAACTCGCCTATTACCAAAATTAATAATGGAAATAGAAAAGAAGAAGGAATTCCAATTCCAATGTATCTCCGACCCTTTTTAAAAGCCATTACAATAAATACAATTATTAATAATAAATAAAGGACAAAAATTAATAATTTATTCTTTGCATTAAGTTCAATATAAATAATTATTAAAAAATAACTTGACATAAAAATCCAAGTTCCAAAAAACCCTTTAAAAAAATCAATTACTTTTTGATTAGCAGTAATATAATAATCTTCCATCTTAATTACATGTCTTTTTGTCTTTAAATATTTTTACAGATTAATTCTTTTTTCTGTTTCTTTCAAGTCTAGTTCCATCTTCTCCTAGGATTCCATTAGAGGTTTATTAACAATGATTGCTTCTTGGAAAAAATAAGGGAAACATTTATTGGAAATTTTGAAAAGTTATTTATAGGGATTACCTTGTTCTAAAATAAAAAATGTAAGTTGGGAATAGGCCACCTTCTGTCAAACTTCGTAATCGAACAGTTTGCGTCAATATTTAACTAAGCGGCTTAATGCCTTGCACCGGTCAAGATGTTCGTTTCATCATATTTAATACTTCTTAACTCCACGCTTGTTTCATTGTTCCGTATTAACTGTGTCGTTTCTGTACCAGAGCTCTACCTTGCAGTAGCCCTTTTTCAAGGATAACCCTTGCTTTAAGCAAGCCTCTATTACGAGGGGTGGGCGGACCTTCCTCAGAACTAAATTTCGATACTTAACGAAATTTGCTTATTTAAAAGCTAAGTCCCGAAATCCAACGAAATCTTAAGATTTCATGGTGCAAAACTTAAAAAGTTTTAGCATAACTACCCAACTTACAAAATAATTGGTAAGTTTTCCTTTTTAAGACTTTTCTTTTAACATATTACTTTAAAATCTATACTTCACCATAGAAACGTTTAAAATAGAAAGCCACTTTTTTTTTCTATGAAAAAGGTAATAATATTTGCATTAATCTTAATGTTGGTATTCCCATGTATTCTTGGAGTATCGTTAAATGTTGAAAAAGAAAGTGCAAATGAAGTTTTAATAATGGGTTTAAATGAACCTGCAGTATTTGATTTAAAAATTACTAATTATGGTGAAGACGATTATTTTCAATTTTACAATCTTTTAGGTTTTTCAATGTTTCCCATAGGAACAGTTCAAATCAATCACCTTCAAACAAGACGGGTTGAATTAAAGGTTTCACCAATTGGAGAATTTAATACTCGTGGACCTTACACATTTAATTATTTTATCGTTGGTGAAGATGGGTCTGAATCAGAACAAAAATTAAGTTTTAAAGTTGTAGAATTAAAAGATGTTTTTGAAGTTGGAGCAAGCGATATTAATCCTGAAACAAATTCTTTAGATATTTATATCCATAACAAAGTAAATTATGATTTTGAAAATGTAAATGTTCAATTTAGTTCAGCTTTCTTTGAATTAGAAGAAGATTTTTCTTTAGGTCCAAATCAAAGAAAAGATTTCCATGTTGAATTAAATTCAAAAGATTTTCAAAAATTAATGGCTGGATTTTACACTCTTGACGCAGAAGTAAGCGTTAAAGATTTAACTGCTGATTTTGAAAGTGTTATTAAATTCGAAGAAAAAGATTTGCTTATTACAACTACTAAAGATTATGGTTTTTTTGTAAACACAAAAATTATTGAAAAAGAAAATCAAGGGAATATTATCGCTAAATCAGAAATTTCATTGCAAAAAAATATCATTTCAAGATTATTTACTAGTTTTAATATAGAACCTGATTATGTTGAAAGAACAGGTCTGGATGTAACTTACGGTTGGAATAGAAATATTAAACCTGGTGAAAGTTTAGAGATAGTTGTAAAAACAAACTGGTTTTTCCCAATCCTTTTGGTATTTTTCATTATTGCAGTCGTAATTTTAGCAAAACAATATTCTAAAAGCTATTTAGTTTTAGATAAAAAAGTAACTTTTATGAGGACAAAAGGTGGAGAATTTGCATTAAAAGTTACAATCATGGCTCAGGCTAAACAATATATTGAAAAAGTAAATATTATTGATAGATTCCCTCCTTTAGTAAAAATACATAATATCTTTGGTGGAGACAGACCAGTAAGAATAAACGAAAAAAGTAATAGAATTGAATGGAACTTTGAAAGATTTGAAGCTGGAGAATTAAGAGTTTTATCATATATTATCTATTCTAAAGTTGGAGTTGTAGGAAGGTTTGCATTACCGACAACAACTGCTATTTTTGAAAAAGATGGTAAAATAAAAGAAACAAGTTCAAATAGAGTATTTTTTGTTTCAGAACAAAAAAAGATAAGAGAAGACGAATAATTTTTTAATATCGATAATCTTAAAAAGAAAAAAATTGTCCTAAATCTGTGAAAATTAACTTACCTAATTATCAATATTAGGTTGGTTAATTGCAATCCCTTCATAGCTTAGTGGTCCAAAGCGTCTGGCTGTAGTTTTACTAAGGTGGATATTCCAGTTACGGAAAATCTCAGAAATTCAATTTTCTGGGTCTTCAAAAAATAAATATTTTTGAAGTTAAATGAAACCCTAAAAGCCTATTCGGTCACAATAAAACAGTGCCCGGAAGATCCCAAGTTCGACTCTTGGTGGAGGGATGAATTATAAAGGGTATCCAAATTGGATACCCTTTTTTTTCTCAAGATTCAAACTAGGTTAAATTCAAGAATATTTTTTTTGAAATTTTTAATTTCAAATCCCAATTTCGACTACTTCAAATGCACTGCCTTTTGAAGTCCCAAAGAATCTTTGATTCTTTGAGCTTGGTGGAGGGATGAATCAAGGAGTATCTTTTTTAAGATACTCCTTTTTATTTTCTCAAGATTCAAACTAGGTTAAATTCAAGAATATTTTTTTTGAAATTTTTAATTTCAAATCCCAAGCCTTCGACTCCGAAGAACTTCGTGGTAGAAACAATAATCCAAACTGTTTCGTGCGAAGTTTTGAGTCCTTGGTGGAGGGATGAATCAAGGAGTATCTTTTTTAAGATACTCCTTTTTATTTTCTCAAGACTCAAACTCGGTTAAATTCAAGAATATTTTTTTGAAATTTTTAATTTCAAATCCCCATTTAGACTACAACAAAACTTTTACTCTGAAGTGAGCGTAGGCGAACTTTAAGTTTTGTGTTCCCAAAATTTTATTTATTTATTTAAAAAATACTCTTTTCTTATTTTTATCTTATCCTTACAAGCTTTCCATAAATGATTCGATAATGATAAACCTGATTTTCTTTTTTTATCTGTAAAATATGCAAGAATTACATTTATTTTATCTTCGAATAAATCATTTATAACTGGAACAAAATCTGTATCAGAAGTTAAAACAATAACATCAAATATTCCTTCCATTTTTGGAATTCTTGATAAATCAATTGTTAGTAAAGTATCCACTCCTTTTTGTTGAAAAGTATTATCTATCTTCTGGCACCTTCCTTCTCTTATATTTATTTTAACTTCTTTTAATTTTAAAATAAATTTGTCATAACTCGCTTTTCTTTTGTTTTCTTCAGAAGTTGGTTTTGAACTCTGATAAGGAGGTGCAGTATAAAAATAAATTTTTTCACATTTAAGTCCTTTTGCCTTAGCAAGATTATTTGCAAAGACTTCGATTTTATATTTAAGAGGTTTTCCTTCTCCAAAGAATTTGGAAATAAAAGAAAGATATCCTGCATCAATAAATACAATAGTAGATTTCATTTGAAAAGCATCAGGCAACCCTTACAGATCACCTGGGATTATGTTAATATATTAAAAATGGGGATATTTATAATATTTTTGGTCAAAGAAAACTCTTTTCATAGTAAAGATTAATAACCCAATTGTAATTATATAATGGTAACAAATAAGGAAGATTTATAAAGTGCATATAACGTAATATAAAATAATCAAAATGAAACAAAGAATCTCAATAACAATTGATGAGAAAAAAATGAAATTAGTTGAAACTCTTTTGAAAAATGATTCAAAATTTAGAAACAAATCTCATTTTATCGAATATAGCTTGGATAAAGCACTAAAGGAGGAAATGAAAAATGAATGAAATTAATAATCTTTTTCATTGGATTACTGGGAAAGATTTGAGAATGTGGAGATTGAATTCTTATAATAACTCAAAATTGAATTGCAGTGAAGTTTCAGATAATAGTTATTTATCTCTCGGGAGTAAAAAATGATAAAACAACTCGGTGAACAATATGAACTTAAAAGAGAACTTATTAAAAATTCTGCAGAAGTATTGGAGAGAATGTTAAAATTTGCTAAGAATTATAAGCCTTCTAAAGAGGAAGTTGAAGAACCTAAAGTTGAAGAGAGACCTAAAATTAATATCCCCTCTGGAGATTTAGCTTTTATAACTGATGAAAATTTATACAAAGAAATAGTTTGTTATATGGATAAAACTTTTCCTTCTCATACTGCAACTTTATCTGAAAAATTATCTTTTGATGGAGTTATGAAAGGTTCAAACTCTTACATTGCTACAGCAGTAGATATGTTCCTTCAATCAATAAATTCTACACATAGAATCGCAACTCAAAAAGATTTAGAAACAAATCTTGAAATGTTTGAAGGTTTTTCTGAGGATACTGGTTTAGTTTTAAGAAGTTTAAAAGGTCTTAATCAAGACAAAGCAAAATATCTATATGAACAAATTGGAAAAGCAAATTCTACTTTACCGATTTTTTTTGATTTAAGAGGATTAAAATTAGATGCAGATTTACATTTTAACCTAACTGAAGAATCAAGATACAAAACTGCAAATTGTTTGAATTGGGAATCTGGAACGAAATATTCAAAAATAGATGAATTTGGACTACCTAAAGAAAAAGATGAAAATTCATCACGACTGATTTGGACACTTAAAGATGGGTTTGTCAGATTGTTTCTTGATTGGGTTCTGTACTTGTACTCGAATGACGAGAACTTTGAGGATTCTAATGACTATGGTAGGGTGGTTTTGATAAATTCAGAAAAGGAGTTATTAAAATGATAAAACAACTCGGTGAACAATATGAACTTAAAAGAGAACTTATTAAAAATTCTGCAGAAGTATTGGAGAGAAGGTTAAAATTTGTGAAGAACTGCAAGCCTTCTAAAGAGGAAGTTGAAGAACCAATTACTGAAGAAACCGAAGAGAAACCTAAAATTAATATTCCATCTGGAGATTTAAATTTTATAACAGATGAAAATCTTTACAAAGAAATTGTGAATTACATGGATAAAACTTTTCCTGCCTATACTTCAACTTTATCTGGAAAATTATCTTTTGATGGAGTTATGAAAGGTTCAAACCCTTATATTGCAACAGCAGTAGATATGTTCTTTAAATCAATAAATGATACACATAGAATCGCAACTCAAAAAGATTTAGAAACAAATCTTGAAATGTTTAGGGGTTTTTATGAAGATACTGGTTTAGTTTTAAGAAGTTTAAAAAATCCAAATAAAGACAAAGCAAAATATTTATATGAACAAATTGGAAAGGCAAATTCTACTTTGCCGATTTTTTTTGATTTAAGAGGATTAAAATTAGATGCAAATTTAAACTTTAATCTAACTGAAGAATCAAGATACAAAACTGCAAATTGCTTGAATTGGAAAAATGTAACAAGTTACTCAAAAATGGATGAATTTGGATTGCCTAAAGAAAAAGATGAAAATTCCTCACGACAGATTTGGACCTGTAAAGATGGACTTGTCAGGTTGTATCTTGGTGGGAATTTTAACTTGGACTCGTATACCGAGAACTTGAGGAATTTTTATGACTACTATGGTAGAATTATTTTGGTGAAACCATCACAAAATCTACAAAAACAAAAATTTTCAAATTCAGAATTAAAAACCGCTTCTTTCCTATCCAATGATGATTTAGGAAAAGAAATTCATAGTTCAATTATGACAAAATATTCCGATATAGAAGTAATAAACAGAATTAACTTAGGTATGGGTTCAAATCCTTTTTATGTCGTTGCAGTTAATGAATTTTTACGACAAAAGTATCCAAATTTAAGGACTGCAACTCAGGCAGACTTAGAAAAAATTCTGAATGGAAACTTTCTAGAATTAAAAGGACATTATGAAAATTCCGGATTAGTATTAAGAACTCAACAAGATCCTAATCAATATCTTGCCAAAGATTTATTTAAACAATTCAAATTACAAGGAAAAACTCTGAAAGAAAATAGTGCTTATGTTTTATGGCTCCATAATTTATCTTTAAGAAAAGATTCAAATTCTCCTCATGGAGTTTCTTTTGTGATTCCAAATAAGTTTGTTGATTATTTTGAAGCACCAATCTTAAATGAAGTTTCATCACAAAAATTTGAATCCTTTGAAGTTGATGTTTCAACTGGAATTCCAAAAAAAGTTTTTGCAAAAGGGAGCAAAACTTTATACACCAGAAACTCCCAAGATTATTCCATTAAGAATTCTGGGATTGGTTGGTTGTGCTTCGAGTGTGGTCTTGGCTTGAGCTCGAATTATGTTAATCTTGGCGGTTTTAGTCATCATGGTAGGGTTGTTTTAGTGAAATTGCATGATTAATTATGATTAAATCAAAAAATCAATAATTCTTTTCGCAAAAATTTTAAATAATCTCCTTTAATGATATTCTAATGATACAAAGAGATTATTCACCATTAGTAAAATACTTGCCATTAACAACAGAAAGTACAAATGGAAAATATATTTTCGAAAAATCCCCAAAAGTTTATGGAAGAACTTTAAATTATAATTTAGATTTAGGCTTTCATGCAAGTTATGAAGGAGTTCTCAAATAATTTTTATCCTTGTAGATAATTATATAAATTATTTTTACTACCCATTAATAATAGTCAATGGCAAACTACTCAACAAAAAACTATCCCGGAGCAGATTCACCCTTTAATTATAATTCTCCAAAATATTCAGTCACTCCCGGAAGTTTAGGTTTTACAACAGACCCCCGAACAGCAAATATCCTAAAAGATGTTTCAGGAAAACTATCTT